>Ga0268264_10000116_pt1 | contig 198591 bp, 195 predicted proteins | sample KBSSwiS32_FD_190357 | JGI IMG/M metagenome (GOLD analysis project Ga0268264, IMG submission 190357) | Switchgrass rhizosphere microbial communities from Kellogg Biological Station, Michigan, USA - KBS Switchgrass S3-2 (SPAdes) (version 2) | ecosystem: Host-associated > Plants > Roots >... | reverse complement strand
CCCTCGTGATAGAAGTCGGACTCATCCATCGACGGTCTCCGTGAACGCCGGGCATCATGGCCGTAGCAGCCTTATACCGCGAATCCAGCCAAGCGACAGTGCGGGTGTGTACGCGCCGAGAGTCGCCGCAATATGCGAATGAATGGAAGACCGCTGTTAAGACGGCCAGAAAATCAGTGCGAATGGCAGGTATGTTGGCGGCTCCAGATGCCGCACCTAGCTCTCCCAGAGGGGCAGCTCCCGACCAAAACAAGGCGTTCGCCGACTAGATTTGAACGGCAGATTCGGCCCGAACCTGCCACTAATCTCACGCGAGGGCGCCTAGTTGGCATGCTTACACATGAGTTGGGCGTCATCCGCTCCGCCATCCATCGCGCACAGCGCGCATTAAAGTGCATCCCAACATCCGAATGTCTGCCAAATGGAGTGGCCATGGTCGGTGCTTTTGCCTAAGCAACACTGGGGCAAAATAGCAGGGGATAACATGTTCACCTTCCTTGTGGCTTCGGCCCTGGCAGCATCTGCGGCTTCTGCCGGTACCCCGCAGACGGGGCCGCGCGCTTGGCGCGAACATGATGCCAATGGTCAGTGCATGTATGGTCACGGCTATGCCGACTCCGGTCGGACCGAGATCGTCCTAATTGCAAATCGGCTTGTGCCGCCAGGCCATCTCGGCTGGGGTTTGAAGAACGACAACTGGTCGATAAAAGCGGGCGATATAATCGCGGAGCCGATCACAGTGCGTTCCGGCCCGATAAGCATGAGCGGCAATGCGCTAGCCATGGATCACCGGATCATGGTGATCGTGCCCATGGAGGATGTTCGCAAATTTGCGGCCTCCAATCCGGCCATGGTGGTCGTCTCCAGGGGAAACCAACTGCTGACGCGGTTGGGGGTCTCTGGTTTCTCTGCAGGGTGGGCCGGCTTCGCGGGCTGCCTTGCTAACGCTGATGCGGAACGGGCGCGGCAGCTCAAGCAGGAGCAGGAGGCCAACCCGGACATCGCCGTTGATCCGTTCGCGCCCACTCCGAGCAAGCCCCCCCACTAACCGACGCTATCGTGTGGCGACAGATCCTTGCAAGCGGACAATAACATGAAGATTTCACACGCAGTAGCGGCCCTGATCGTGACCGCCGGAATACCTGCCAAGGCTCAAACCACTATGCCTTGGAAGGCGATGGAGGCGAACGGGCAGTGCAATTATCTCAAAATTTTCCCCGATACGGGACTCACGACGGTGGGTTTCCAGCCCAACGCAGCGCTTGACGGCAAAGTGTTCGTCGTCATCACGAACCGCAACTGGTCGGTCGCAGCTGGTGACCAGGTCATTGGGCCCTTGATAATCCAGACAGCCGCAGTCTCGGCTGAAGGCGTGCCTCTTGCCGGGCCACACTTGATCGGCGCCGCGATGCCGGCCGACATGTTGGCGCGATTTGTCGAAGCCGACCCCCGGATAGTCGAATTCAGGTTGGGGTCAAAACTGCTCACCCGGCTTGACTTCACCGGTTTTAAGGCTGGTTGGACTGCATTCGCCGCTTGCATGGATAAGCGTCCCGCGACGGACATCACACAGAAGCCCCTTGCAAAGGAGCACGACATGCAGGACGCTCCGATCGCAGCAAAGTCGCTTGGCAACTGACTAATTGCTCGCCTACAGACTGCTATGCTCGTGAACCGCGCGCCGCGTGTCAATCTTGGCCAAGATGCGCTGCTTGACATCTTCTACCGGTGTGACAACGCCTGTAATCCTCGCTCGGATGGAATGAAGGGGCATAAGCTTCTAACTTCCCTCTCAAGTACTGAACAGTATTCACAGCAGTCCAGAAAGGTTTGATCTATCTCACGGGGGAATTCCTTGCGCGTCCTATCCTCGCTGTTTCTGGCGTCGGTATTGACGAGTGTTCCTGCCCTAGCCTCAAGCGACCAAGTGGCGCGAGGGCCAGTGCCTGCATGGGTCGAGCCGACCGATTTGATGCCCGTACCTGCCCAAGCTAGCGGGATGATCTTCGTGCGGCGGCAGGATGTCGTCATTCATCTCGATCCGCGCGGTCAGCAGCAGTACAGCGCCTTCCGGATCAAGATCCTCCATTCAAACGCGCTGCAGATGGGCAATGTCGCTCTCGCCTGGAATCCAGCGGCAGGCACACCTACAGTTCACACAATCACGGTCTATCGCGGCGCTGAAGTGATCGATGTGCTCAAGGCCGCTGCATTCGAGGTGCTGCGGCGCGAGGACCAATTGGAGGCGGCGCGCCTTGACGGAGTGCTGACCGCCGTGTTGCGGGTGCCCGACCTGCGCGTGGGTGACGAACTGGAGGTTGCATATACCACGCCGATTGGCGACCCCACGCTCGGCACGCATGACGCCGGAGCGCTGTTTCTTCTGGGGACCCCCGCGCCGGGGCGCTTCCACCTTCGGCTGAGCTGGGAACGGGGGCTGGAGCCGAAGGAAAAGATGACGCCCGACATGGCCGCAGTGGCCGTGCGCAAGGAACAGGCGATCGATTTCCGGTTTGACAATCCACCGCCGCTCTCCGCACCAAAGGATGCACCGCCGCGTTTCCAGATGCAGCGCTTAGTCGAATATAGCGGGCTTGCAGACTGGCAGGCCGTATCTCGCCAGTTTGCTCCGATGTACGCAACGTCGGCCAAGCTCAATGCGCGTTCGCCGGTGAAGGCCGAGGCGGCGCGAATCGCGGCAGCCAGTTCTACACCACTGGCCCGAGCCAGCGCGGCGCTTCGGCTTGTGCAGCAGGACGTGCGCTATATTTACGTCGGTCTGGGCGCCGGCAACCTTACCCCTGCATCGGCGGACGATACCTGGCAACGCCGCTACGGCGATTGCAAGGCGAAAACCGCGTTGCTCCTTGCGTTGCTGAAGGAACTAGGCATCCCGGCCGAGGCGGTGCTGGTCAACACCAGCGGCGGGGACGACGGGATGGACGAGCGGCTGCCAAATCCACGCCTGTTCGACCACGTGCTGGTGCGCGCTACGATCGAAGGAAAGACGTGGTGGCTTGATGGCACTCTGCCTCCTGTGGCCATCCCGACTGCGATCCCCGTCTTTCACTATCGCTGGGTGCTGCCTCTGTCGTCCGAGGGGCGCGGGCTCGAACGGGTGATTTGGCAACCCGCGGTCCGGCCTGACGAGATCGAGCTTTACGATGTGGATGCGCGCGCCGGGTTTGATATACCGGCCAAGGTGACTACCACGTCGATCCTGCGCGGGGTAAAGGGCTTACAGCAGCAGGTGCAGCTCTCTCCCGCAACGCCTGAGCAGCTGCTGGCGGCGTTTCGCCAGAACGTCATCGGCTCGACTTGGCAGAGTATCGATGCGGTCAAGTGGCGCTACGACGAGAAAACGCAGGCCAGTATCCTGACCGTGAGTGGGACCTGGAACGTGGACTGGGAAAAGGACGGCGCAGCGCGCTCACTCGCCCTGCCGGGCGGGGGCTTCAACCCGCCTGACAAGCGCGTCCGCGCCCCCGAGCAGGACCAGAAGGCGCCCTATTACAACGACCCTCGCTATAGTTGCATGGTCACCACCCTGCGGCTGCCCACCGTGACCAAGCTAGACAACTGGTCGACCAAGACGAGCTATGACGCGCGGATTTTCGGCGAGAACTACTATCGCGTGTTCGAACGCCGCGCTGGCACGATCCGGATGATCCGCGGCTTTCGCACTGAGCGCCTGGAAATCGACGCGGCGACAGCGGCCAAGGACAACGACCGTATCGCCGCGTTTGACAACAGCAAGGCCTACACCTTCTACGACCCAACCTCGGGTGTGCCACTGGGCAAGGTGCTGGCTCCGGTTCCGGCAACCGACGAGGTCGACTGGACGGCCGACAACGTGCCGTGCCTCGCGAGCGGCGCTGCAACGGCAATAGCGGCCACGGAGGCTTCTGCTTCTGGACTCTAGCAGATGCGCCAAGAGGGCAATTGAAGCTGCGTCCAAACAAATAGCGTCCCGCTCATGTGCCAGCTGCAGCCGAAAGCTTTGACGTGGAAATGGCTGAATTGCGGGGCTCACAGGCTCCGAATTACGCCGCTCGGACTATCGGATTTCGACCCAAAGCCAGTCGTTCATTCCATCTCCCGTGAAAGCGCGAGAAAGCGCATCGGTCGAGCGCGCGGTTCCCACGACTTCGTGCCCGGCATCCAGTAAGTCACCGACAATATGGCGCCCAATGAACCCGCCAGCGCCAAGAACCAGAATGCGCATGCTATCCCCCATATGGTTCCGGTAGCAGCTTGCATCGCATGAATGAAGGTCAGCTGTTGGGGAACGGGCAAGCCGGCAGGACGGCCGACTTGTCGGCGGAAGCGGGATTGCCCCTTGTCGCCGGGCTATGTCGGCTTTCCTGGGAGCCGAGCCCGGAACCGGCCATTCGGCTTAGTCCCCAACACAGACATTCAGGCTAGACGGGAAGTGCTTGGCGAACATCCGCTTGTAGGCATCTGAAAGGCGCGATTGAACGACCGGGTTGGACGAAAGGGGATCTTCACGTGCACAGATCAACCCAGGTCGCGCTGACTAAGACTGCAAGCCGGTCCGGCGTGATCCGCACCGATGCGGTACGCGATCCGGCAGCGGGGAAGATCTGGTCGAAGCCCCTCAGGGAGACGTCGCAATAGACGGGCAAGGCTGTTGCGAGTCCGAACGGGCAAACGCCCCCGACCGGATGGCCTGTGAGCGCTTCAACCTCGTCCGGGGCGAGCATGCGCGGTCGGCCACCGAGGCAGGTCCTGGTCTTGCGGTTGTCGAGCCGGGCATCGCCGCGGGTGACCAGCAGAATGACCTCATTCTTGATGCGGATCGAGAGGGTCTTGGCGATCTGCGCCGGTGCAACACCCAGCGCGACCGCGGCCTCGGCCACGGTCGCGGTGCTGACGCCCTGGTCAATGATCTCGATATCGGGCGCCATCTTGGCAAGAAAGGCCCTGACCGAGTCCAGGCTCATGGATCTAGCCGTTCAGCTTGTCCTTGAGCGCCTTGGCCGGCAGGAAGGCCAGCTTCTTGGATGCTGCGATCTGGATGGTGGCACCGGTTGACGGATTGCGGCCTTCGCGGGCCGGCGTGTCCTTGACCTTGAACTTGCCGAACCCGTTCAGGGAGATTTCCTCACCCTTGGCGGCGGCATCGGCGATGGCGGCCAGCATGCCATCGACCAGTTTGCGCGCATCGGCCTTGGTGATGCCATTGATGGAGGCCAGGCTATCGGCAAGATCGCTGTTGTTCATGTGAGGGGTTCTCCAGCTGTTAAGGGTGTCGATGCATAGCGAGTAGGGCCGCTTTGGTCCATCGCGGGCGGCAGTTGATCCGTTATTGCGGCCCAGTGTCTGAATGCGCTGAGTCGAGTAATGCCATGGCGGCGGCAAGCAGAATGTCTGCCCTGGCGACCTGCGTCCGCACAAGGGTGACGACGGACCGAAGCTGCCTCCGGTCGGCTCGGCCGACCTGAACGACCTCTGCGGCGGTATCTTCGAGCGTCATGCTGGCCCGTGTGCACAGCTGCCTGGCGAGGTCGATGAGGTCCTGGTCTTCCTGCGGTTTTCTCATGACATCATGACGCGCTCGAACCCCCTCTGAAGTCCATATCCAGCTTTTCGCCGGCGCCGAATATTCCATTCGACTTCGCCTGCGAACGGAGCATTGGTGTCTCTGTGAGTTGAGCCGGCCGCTTCTGGCCGGGCGCCCCGAAGGATGAGATCCCCGGGGCTGTGGGTGGTGGGAGCAGCAAGGAAGCTGCTCGCCTGGACAAGGACCACCATCATGACACGAACCCCTAAACTCAATGACCTGCAGGTCATTCTTCTGAGCTTTTCTGCACAGCGCGCGGATGGCAGCCTGCTGCCCCCGTCACGGAGCCTCGGGCAGGACCTCACGGACCGTATCCGCAAGGCTATCACAGCGTTGCTACGCCACAGCCTGGCAGAGGAGCGCGAGACCCTACAGGCTGACCAGCTGTGGCGCGAGCAGGACGGGCAGCGCATTGGCGTCTTCATTACCGATGCAGGCCGTACGGCCATCTCGGCCGGCGGCGACGGCGAAGTTCAGCCCGGCCCAATGGCTCAAGCCACCGATCAGGCTACAGCGCTTGCAAAAGAACCTGGGGCTGCGGTCAATCCAGAGCCTGACACCGCGCAGCTTGACCCCAAGTCCGACAGCAAGATCGCCCATGTCATCGCTCTGCTTGAGCGACCTGAGGGCGCGACGCTGCTGGAGTTGGTCGATGCCACTGACTGGCTGCCCCACACCATCCGGGCGGCCATGACCGGGGTTCGCAAGAAGGGCATCACCATCGAGCGGTCGCACCGCGACAACACGACCTTCTGGTTCATCCCGGCAACGGCGCGAGATGCTGCGATCGGCATCGGCGCAGGCGGGGACACCGCCCCATGAGCCGCATCGAGCAGAAGATTGCTGCGCTGGCGACTCTGTCGCCGGCGCAGCTGCGCGAGACCTGGGCGAGTATCGACGGGTCGGCAGCACCATCGCTGCCCGCGCCGCTGCTGCGGCGCATGGTCGCCCAGCGCCTGCAGGAGCGACGGTTCGGTAGCCTGCCGGCACTGGTTGCACGTGAACTCGAGCGGGTCGGCCAGGGCGAGCAACCAAAGCCGGCACCAGCGCAGCGCATTTCGCTCACGCCTGGCACACGTCTGGTGCGCGAGTGGAATGGCCGGACGGTTGCAGTCGAGGTGACGGAGGAGGGCTTTCGCTTCGAGGATCGGACCTGGCGGTCGCTGAGCGAGATTGCGCGTGCAGTCACCGGCGCCCACTGGTCGGGGCCGCGCTTCTTCGGGCTGCGGCGTCGTGGCTAGCGCTTCACGTCTGCGCTGCGCTGTCTATACGCGCAAGTCCACCGAGGATGGGCTGGATCAGGCGTTCAACAGCCTCGATGCCCAATATGAGGCTTGTGCGGCCTATAGCCTGAGTCAGTGTCATGAAGGCTGGACGCTGGTGCCCGATCGCTATGATGATGGCGGTTTCTCGGGCGGGACCATGGAGCGACCGGGGCTCAAACAGTTGCTGGCCGATGTGGCGGCCGGCAAGGTCGACATCATCCTGCTCTACAAAATCGACCGGCTGACGCGTAGCCTGGCGGACTTTGCCAAGATCGTTGAGGTGCTGGACAAGGCCGGCGCGAGTTTTGTCTCCATCACCCAGTCGTTCAACACCACCACCAGCATGGGACGGCTGACGCTCAACATGCTGCTCTCGTTTGCCCAGTTCGAGCGCGAGGTCACCGGCGAGCGCATCCGCGACAAGATCGCGGCCTCCAAGCGCCGCGGCCTGTGGATGGGTGGTCCGGTGCCGCTTGGCTATGATGTCAGGGATCGCAAGCTGGTCATCAACGCGCAGGAAGCCGAACTCGTCCGTCATATCATGCAGCGCTATCTGGAGCTGGGCTCGGGGCCGGCGCTTGCCGACGAACTCAATCGTGAAGGCTATCGCACCAAGGTCCAGCACCGCAGCAGCGGACCCCATCGTGGCGGCTGCATCTTCCGGCGCGGCATGCTCTACCACCTGCTCTCCAACCAGATTTATCGCGGCAAGATCGTCAACAAGGGCGAGTACTTCGATGGTGAGCACCCGCCAATCGTTTCCCAGCCGCTGTGGGACGACGTGCAGCGTCTGCTTGCGTTCAATGCCTCGGGTACTTCCCGGCGCCTGAAGGTCCGACAGCCCAGCCTGCTGGTCGATCTCCTGATCGATGGGGAGGGCAGGGCGATGACGCCGAGCCACGCGACCAAACCCGGCAAGCGGTATCGCTATTACGTCACGCGCCCTGACCAGCTTGACGGTTCGCCCGCCTGGCGGGCGCCTGCGTTCGATCTTGAGCGGTTGGTCTGTGCTCGGCTCGCTGCCATGCTCTGTGATCAGGCCTTCCTGTGCGATCTGGTCGGGGGTTCCGCAACTCAGGCCGATTGGTTCAAGCGGGCTATCGGTGAGGGGGATCTTGCCGCAGCAACGCTGCGCAGCGGCTCGGCGCAGGCCAAGGCTGCGCTGTTGGCAGCGCTTGTCGATCGGATTGCCCTTCGCACCGACGGAATCGACATAGCGCTGGTGCCCTCCCGGATCCTCAGCACCTTGGGATTGCCGCAGCGCGATGATGGGATGGATGAAGCGCTGACGATCGCGCTGCCGGCTACCAAGGTTCGCCGCGGGCACCAGTTGCGGCTGGTCATTCCCGGGCCGGATAATATCCGAACCCTGCCGGCGCAGCGCGACGAGAAGCTGGTTGCTCTTATTGCTGATGCCTATGCAGCACGCCAGTGCATCATGGCCCAGCCGGACCGGTCGATCGCCAACATTGCCTCCAGCATCGGGCGCTGCCGGACCCGGCTGGCAAAGCTGGTGTCCCTGTCCTGCTTGGCGCCGGACATCGTCACGGCCATCATCGAGGGGCGACAGCCGTCGGGATGCAATGCCCGGACATTGCTTGCGCTTGATCTGCCGCTGTCCTGGCGCGAGCAGCGCCGCGTGCTCGACGTCTCCTGAACCCAAGTCTCCCTGCAGTCAGAATTTTCGGGCCAGAGACGGCGGGGGATTCGCGCGCTGAATTGCCGATGCTTCGCCGCGTCTCTGACTGCACAGGCTCATAGCGCAGGCAAGAAATACCGCGGAACTGCGCCAGAACTGGCAGCAACCTACATAAGGTCCCCTTGAGGGGAGGTTATTCAGGACTGTCTGGTGCGGTCGAGAAGACTCGAACTTCCACGGGCTTTCGCCCACAACGACCTCAACGTTGCGCGTCTACCAGTTCCGCCACGACCGCACGTCTAAAGCTGATTAGGACCGCGTGGTCCCTGGCAGGCGGTGGCCATTAGCAAAGGCTTTCGGGCCGTGCAACAGCCAAAGGGGAGAATAACGTAATGCCGGGTGGAGCGCCGGCATCGCTGCGGCGAAGGATCGGCCTGTCACGACATTCAGTTTGACATATTCGGCCCATGTCGGACACCAATGGTCAGGCACGGATGCCAGCGAGCGGCCGCAAAGTTCAGGAGAGGACCAAGGGATGAGTATCGCCAGAAGGCGCTTGAGACGTTGATCGCCAAAGCCAAAATCCGCGAACTCGCCCTTCTCTATTCGCGCGACGTCGACCGCAAGGACGTTGCGCACCCTCTACACAAGGGACGGCATCGACAATCACGATCAATCCTTTCGGGGTTCGGCGAAGGAATATTGCGACTTCCTCGAAAAGCCCTTTCCCCACCTTGATCACGGTCGCACCCATGTCTGACAGGATACCGCCGGCGGCAGGCACGAACGCCCACATCGCAACCTCAACGACTTTAATGCCTTCCAGCGGTCTTTTCATGGCCATCCCGTCTCAATAAATTCGTTATGTCGACTAATAGACCGAAATAACGAATTATAAGTCGAGGCGTCCGAACTGCGGGGCTTCGTCCTGCGGCAGCTCGGGGCACGGTCCACCGCACGCAGGGCGTTGACTGCCTTTGGCGATCCTTTTATGAATCGAATTCCAAATAGCGAAACATTATATGGCTCGCGCATCTCCTGGCGTCCGACGTGTGGCGGCCATTCTCAACTTCATGGCCGAGCATCCCGGCCAATCCTTTACCCTCACGGATCTCGTCAAGGCGCTGAAGCTCAGCCGGGCGACCTGTCACGCCTTGCTCACGGGGCTGGTGGAAGTCTGGTATCTCTACCGGGGGCGAGCGACAAGAATTATGTGCTTGGGCCGACGCTCGCCCATATCGGGAATATTGCGGCACAACACGCGTCGCCGCTCCAGGTGGCTCAACCGGAAATGCGCGCCCTGGCGGATGAATTCGGCGCGATCTGCTCGGCCTTCTTCCGTGATCGCGACGAAATCGTCGTGCGTGACCGGGCGACTTCCATGTCGCATGTGGGATATTCCGTACCCTTGGGCTCGCGGTTGAAGCTGCGGCTCCCATTTAGCGCGATCTTTTTCGCCGGGGCATCACAAGCCGAGGTGGACGCCTGGCTCGATGCCTATAGTCCCGCGCCGACGCCCGAGCATCGGGTTGCCATGTCGAAGGGCATGGCGTTCATTCGGGACCATGGCTTCGCGGTGCAGGTGCAGAATCCTCAAGCCGCCGCTGGTTGGACGCCGGAACAGGCCTTTGACGAAAGGAATATGGACTTTCCGACCTTCCTGATGCTCGAACTCCACGACGATCAGTCCTATCGGGCGTCTGGCATAACGGCGCCCGTGTTCGATGCGCGGGAGCAGGTCGCGTTCGTATTGGGTCTCACCGGCTTCGTCGAACCCATGCAGGGTGCTGAAATCGAGCGGGTCGGCCGCCGCCTGCGCGAGGCGTGCGATCGGGTGACCGGCTTTATCACCGGCCGGCCGCCCGCATCAATGGGCTTGGCCAAGGCGTCCTGACCCAGCCGTTCCTAACGCAGCAACACGGGCAGCGCTGATATGCCCCGCTGTTCCAGTCCGCCCGTGAGATAGGGGGCGGGCGCGTCCGGATCGAGGCGCATGTTGGGAAAGGCATCAAGCAGCGCGTTGAACCCGACTTCGATTTCGGCGCGGGCGATGTTGATGCCCGGGCACTGATGCTGGACCACTATGCCCGCGTCGCGCGTGCGGGTCGGCAACCCTTCGCCGCGCGAGCCGTCGAGCATGTCCTGCAGGGGGGGTCGCCTGCGACACATATTTCGCCTCGGCGAGCCTGTCCACGCGCCGGCCGATCCAGGGGAAGCGGTCAAGCAGCGATCGCTGGACATTGAGCCTGGCAATCTGTTCGAGGCTCTGCGCCGCCTGGTCGGGGGTGAACGCCTCCAGCGCGGTGCAAAAGCGCGCGCCATCGCCGATCAGGTCCCGCATGATGACGATGCCCTGCGGTGCGTCGCGGCCGACAATCGTGCTTACGCAGGTCGGGGTTCGCACGGAAATCAGGGGCGCGATCTGCCGGTAGAAATCCGCTTCCAGCACCGTGGTCGCGCCGCCCCCGGCCGACCCCGCATCGACATCCAGAAAACCCTTGAGGCAGAAGGCTTGGCGGGGGTCCGTCCGCACCGTCGAAATCGACGGCAAAGCGCACTTTCGTGGCCATGGTGCGGATGACCTCGAGCACTTCGACCGACCTGATGGCGGCACCGCCGCTCACGGGCGTGAGGGCGCTGGCCAGCCACTCGGGATCGCGCGCCTCATCCAGCGTGCGCGGCACCTCTCCCGTCGCCATATCCATCTCTCCCGATTCGGCTTGGCCCTTCATGCCAACATGGGAGCGATCACCACAAAAATGTTTCTCTATTTAGACGATTGGTTCCGATATAGGAATTATTTCAGGGCCGGATCGTAATTGGCGTTGATACCGTCGATGACGAAATCGATGATGGCCGCGCTGATGTCCGCGTTGCTCGCCAGGCCTTTGGGGAAGATCCAGTCCTTGAACATCACGCAGGCGAGCACCGCCGCGTGCGGGAACTCGAGGAAGTGCTCTGTCAGTCCCTGCCTTATGCGGGCTTTCCTGCGACCAACACCGCCAAGAACGCCATGATCGAGGCGTTGCGCGACCTGGGCCATGAGCCCGCCGCGTAATTTGCGACCAACTTACTCAAAAAGCCGACTAAAGGAAGCGGAACGCCCGCCGAATCGGGCTCCGGCTAGTGCAACGCGTCCGGCGCTGTTCTACTGACGCAGGCCGGAATCGTGCTGTGCTCGGCAGCGCGACCAGTCCGGTGCAAAACGGGGTTGCGGTCTTGTCGCACATCGGCATGTTCAGTACGACACGATGCTTTCCATGGATACAGCCCGCCGATTTGCTGCCATAGGCTCACCTCCCTGATGAGGCCAATGCTCTCCACCATGAAAATTTCCCGCCTGTTCGGCTTTACCGCGAACGACATCGCCATTGATCTCGGCACCGTAAACACATTGGTCTATGTTCGCGGCAAGGGCATCGTCCTGAATGAGCCGTCCGTCATCGCGATCGAGACCATAGCGGGCAACCGCCGGGTCAAGGCGGTGGGTGACGAGGCCAAGCTGATGCTCGGCAAGACACCCGACGGCGTTCAGGCGATCCGGCCGCTTCGCGATGGCGTGATCGCCGACATCGACGTTGCCGAGCAGATGATCAAGCACTTCATCGACAAGGCGCTGGGCGTGGGAAGCCGCTTCCGCTGGCGCAACGACATCGTCGTCTGCGTCCCCTCGGGTTCGACGATGGTCGAGCGCCGCGCGATCCGGGATGCGACCTCCAATGCCGGTGCCTCCCGCGTCCAGCTCATCGAGGAACCGATGGCGGCCGCGATCGGCGCCGGCTTGCCGGTAACCGAGCCGGTCGGCGCGATGGTGGTCGATATCGGCGGCGGCACTACGGAGGTCGCGGTGCTTTCGCTGCGGGGGATCGCCTATAGCGGGTCCGTCCGTGTCGGCGGCGACAAGATGGACGACGCGATCTCGTCCTATATCCGCCGCAATCATAATCTGATGATCGGCGAGATTACCGCCGAGCGTGTGAAGCACATGATCGGCAGGGCGACCATGCCCACGGGCAAGGGCGAGGTGGTCAGCGTGAAAGGGCGCGACCTCGTCAATGGCCGCCCGACCGAAATCCAGATCACCGAAGCCGAGATCGCCGAGGCCCTGCAGGATTCGGTCACGCAGATCGTCAGCTCGGTCATGACTGCGCTGGAACAGACCCCCCCGGAACTGTCCGCTGACATCATTGACGAGGGGATTACCCTGACCGGCGGCGGAGCGCTGCTGGGACGGATTGACGAGGCACTGGCAAAAGCCACCGGCTTGTCGGTGAAAATCGCCGCCAATCCGCTCACCTGCGTTGCGATCGGGGCAGGCCTCGCGCTCGAAGACCCCGTATATGACGGCGTACTCTCGGGCGCCTGAACGTGCGCATTGCGATAGCTGCAATCATGATTTGAACGCGGGCCGCACCACAGCTACATCGTCAGCGATGACACCACGCTCCTTCTGTATCGCCCTGTGTTCGGTACTGGCCTTCGCGCCGCTGTCCCTCCGGGCCCAGGCGGAGCCGATACTGCCCTATGAAGCGCCGCCAGCATCGCTGCCCACGCCATTACTGCCGGCGTTGCAACCTTTGCCCACGGTCAGCGATTCGCAGGCCAGCTTCCTTCGCGCATGGCTGGCCGATGGCGCCCGGCAAGGGATGACCACCGGCACGACGCGTTCCTATGCCGCGCTGTCCGGTGACGCACTGGTGCACGCGGCCCTCGACCGGGCGAGCGCGTTGCGTCGGGGGCGGGTCGATATCGCGGATTTCCTGTCGATCTGGGCGCTGCGTCCACCGGCCTTCGATCCGCTGCCCGGTTTCACCGCTGCGGTTGCGCAGAACCGGCTGCCGCAATGGGCAGCCGGTCTCAGCCCGCGCTATGCGGGTTATGAAGGGCTGCGCCTGGGCCTGGCCAAATACGAGCAGATCCGCGATGCTGGCGGCTGGAAGATGCTCTCAGCCAAATCCAGCGCTGCGGAAATCCGCCAGCGGCTGAGGATCGAGGACGGCTCGGTCACCGCGAATGAGCCGCTTGCCGCTGCGATCCAGCGGGCGCAGCGCCGCTATGGGCTGGAGCCGACCGGCGCGCTGGGCGCGCGTACGCTGGCGGCCCTCAACGTGCCGGTCGGCGATCGCATCGCGGCGGTCATGGCCAATATGGAGCGCTGGCGCTGGCTCCCGCCGGAACTGGCGGTCGACCGCGTGCAGGTCAACATCGCCGCAGGCGTGCTGACGGTGTTCGAGGGTGACCGGCCGATCTCCTCGATGCGCGCCGTCACCGGCGGCCCCGGCAACGAGACGCCAATGCTCGTGTCCAACATTCATTCGATCGTCGTCAATCCGCCCTGGAACGTGCCCACTTCGATCGCGACCCGCGAGCTGTGGCCAAAGGGCCGTGCGGCGCTTCGCGCGCAGGGCTATACTATCGTGACGATGCCCGACGGCAGCGAGCGCATCGTCCAGCCGGCAGGGCCGAAAAGTGCGCTTGGCCGGCTGAAGTTCGATTTTGACAATCCGTTCGCGGTTTACCTGCACGACACGCCCTCGCGCGCCAAGTTCCAGAGCTATGACCGATTGGCGAGCCATGGCTGCATCAGGCTGGAAAAGCCGGTGCCGCTCGCCGAGCGGATGGTGCGCGATGACCCGGCGCTGGCCGGCCAGGTGCAGACGCTGATCGACAGCGGCAAGACGCAGCGGATCAAGCTGCCCAAGCAGGTTGCCGTCTACCTGCTGTACTGGACCGCCTTTGCCAGCGGCAACGGCACGATGAATTTCCGTGATGATCCCTATGGCTGGGACAAGTTGCTCGCAGCCAAGATCGATGAATCCATGCGCCGCGCACAGGCGGTTGTCAGCGCATCCAAGGAGCCCTGAAGTGACGACCCGTACCCCCTATAGTCTGATGGCACTTGCCGGTCTCGTCGTGCTGGCGGGCTGCCACACGAACACGTCGGACGAAGCGGCGTCGCAGAACAATGTCACGGAAGCGCCTGAAAACGAGTCGGTCGAGAAGCCCGACATCACCCAGCCGCCACGCGCGACCAATGTGGCCGAGGCTGCGGCAAACCAGATGGAGCCGCCTTCGATCAGTGAGGAGCAACAGACGCTGGATGACGCCGACGCCACCGGTTTGACCAGCAGGCTGCCCGACGAGAACGTAACGCCTCCGCCGCCTTCAGACGGCGCGAGCGGGATGGCGCGCCAACACTGACTGCGATCTGGAAAAATGGACAGTTTTGCGCTAAGCTGGCCACCATGAATCGCCGCGACTTCGTCAGCTACGCACTGTCCGGCTTGGGGCTCGCCGCCGTGCCGTCGATGCTGCGCGCTGCCTCCGGCACGACATTGCTCGCTATGCCGGGCCTTGCCACGAATGCGGCTCTTGGGCCGCTGCTGGAACGGGCCCGCGCGGCATTGGACGCCCACCCCGAGAGGTTAATGCTGCGCGACCGCGTCGCGCTGGCGGATTTCAGCGCCGCTTCGCACCAATATCGGCTCCACATCGTCGACCTCGTCACCGGCCAGACGCTCTCTTATCTGGTTGCACACGGGCGGGGCTCCGACCCGCTGTTTTCCGGCTATCTCCAAAGCTTCTCGAACGAACCGGGTTCGCAGGCTACGAGCGAGGGCGCCTATCTCACGGGCGAGATCTATGATGGCACGCATGGCGTCTCGATGCGGCTTGTGGGCCTCGATCCGACCAACAATAACGCCGATAGCCGTGCGATCGTCGTTCACGCGGCCCCCTATGTGAGCGAGGATCATATCGCGATCTGGGGCAAGACCGGGCGCAGCGAGGGCTGTTTTGTCGTCGCCCCGCATCTCATCACCCAGTTTCTGGGGCTGCTCGGCCCGGGCCGGTTGCTTTACGCGGCCAAGGTTTGAATCTAGAACTTCCACCGCGGAGCCACGAACACGCTTCTTCCTATTCTGACACCAACGGGTCCGACTTGCAGTGTGTTCGCAATTGTGCCGAATTCCGTGTGATAGGCGTGAAGAAGATTTGATCCCGTTACCGACATTTCGAGATTGTCCGAAGCCGTGGGCCAGTTCCTCGATCGACATGCTGTTGAGATCGGGCGCTGCCTCGGCTCTGACGTACAGCGACAACGGGCCGCCTAGCGCCACCATCCAGCGATAGCTCCGCAGTGAATTTCGCTGCCGATCAATTGACATCATAGCGTCAGCCCCTGCGCTCCCGAAATCGCTGATGCCTTATCTGGACCTCACCACCAGCGCCCATTCCGCGCGACGGGTTCGTTCTGCGGCAGGTGGCAGTCGGACATCCGATGCTGCTCGTTCAGATGGGCTAGCCACATCATGAGACGCGAGATGGCTTCCGCACTCGGGCCGGCTCCAAGGCGTTGGCATAACCCCTTGAAACGCATGGTGAGCCCTGCTGGATTCGAACCAGCGACCTACTGATTAAAAGTCAGTTGCTCTACCAACTGAGCTAAGGGCCCCCTGTGCCATGCGGGGCCGTCCCTACCGGGGGCGGGGGGTGCGGTCAACCGGCTTTGCCTTGGCGAGCTTCGCGGCAAGGTGGGCGACGCGAAGGCCGCTCACCGGATCGCGCCACCGCGGCGCCACTGCGCGGAGCGGGCCGAGCACAAAGCCGCGTGTCCGGAAAGCGGGATGGGGGACCGAGAGGCGGTTGCCGACGAAGATACCGCCGCTCCACAGCAGCATGTCGAGATCGAGCGTGCGGGTGCCCCAACGTCGTGCACGGCGACGCCTTGCCGCCAGTTCCAGCATCTGAAGATAGCCGAGCACTTCCATCGGCTTTTCGTCGGTTTCGATCAGGGCGACCGCATTGGCATAGGTTCGCTGTGACGGGCCGATCGGGCGGCTGGCGATGACCGGCGATCGAGCAACGAGGCGGAATGGCCGCCGATCCAGCGCCGCGAGCGCCGCCGCGACAATTGCGCGCGGACCAAGCCCACGGGAGAGTGGCTGGTTCGAGCCGATCCCGATCGCATAGCACCATTTAGGCGCGCCGCTCTTGCGCTTCTTGCGGCCTGCTTTGCTTGCCTTGCCCATAGCCACGGGCCTATCGCGGCACCATGACCTTGACCAGCCCTGAATCGCTGCCTCGTGTGAGTCCCTTTCCCGATACGGAGCCGCCGCGCGATTGCCCGCTCTGCCCCCGCCTGGTCGCCCTTCGCGCTGAATGCCGTGCCGAGTATCCCGGCTGGTGGAATGCGCCCGTCCAGGCCTTTGGTGATCCTGCCGCGCGCATCGCGATCATCGGCCTTGCGCCCGGCAAGCATGGCGCGAACCGGACGGGCCGGCCGTTCACGGGGGACTATGCTGGCGAGTTGCTGTTCGCGACCCTGGCGAAGTTCGGGTTGGCGGAGGGCGCCTATGAGGGGCGGGCCGACGACGGGCTGACGCTGCGCGACATCATCATCGTCAATGCCGTCAAGTGCCTGCCCCCGCAGAACAAGCCGACGCCGGAGGAAATACGCACCTGCCGCCAGTTTCTCGAGGGGCAAGTCGCCGCGCTGCCGAATGCGCGCATTTTCATTGCGATGGGACAGATCGCGCATCAGTCGGCGGTCAAGGTGCTGGGCGGCAAGCTGCCCAAGGCGCGCTTCGGCCATCTTGCCGAACACCGCATGCCGGACGGGCGCCGCCTGATCGACAGCTATCATTGCAGCCGGTACAACCAGAATACGGGGCGGCTGACAGCGGATATGTTCGAGGCGGTATTTGCGCGGGCGGTCGCCTTGCGCGATGCGGTGGTTTAGAGCCGCTTCAGATAGCTGCTGGTCGATACGTCCGGCGCACCGTCCAGCGCGCCCATCGATCACGCCCTCGCAGCCCGGCAAGGGGCGCACCGCATCGGCGAGCCTGCTCACGGCGCTTTCGAGATCGAGTTCCTTGCCTGCTTTGTGTTGAGAATATATGTCTGCACAACACTCATGCGTCGCGCCCCCCGTTTCAGATATCTTCTGCGATCCGCCCGTAAAGCTCCGGTCTCCGGTCGCGGAAAAACCCCATGCCGGCGCGATGCTTGCGCGCCTGCTCCAGGTCCAGCGTCGCCACGAGCGCTCCGGCCTGCCGCTCGTCCACGTCCGCGACGAGGTCGCCCCATTCGTCGCAGATGAAGCTGTGGCCATAGAATTTCTGGGTCCCCAGCGGCCCGTCCTCCTCGCCGATGCGATTGGCGGCGATCACGGGCATGCAGTTGCTCACCGCGTGGCCCTGCATCGCGCGGCGCCACATGCGGCTGGTGTCGAGATCGGGATCATAGGGCTCTGACCCGATCGCAGTCGGATAGAACAGCATTTCGGCCCCCATCAGCGCCATGGCGCGCGCGCTTTCGGGATACCATTGGTCCCAGCAGATGCCGACGCCAATGGTGCCGTACCGGGTCGGCCAGACCTTGAAGCCCGAATTGCCGGGCCGGAAATAATATTTCTCCTGATAGCCGGGACCATCGGGAATATGGCTCTTGCGATAGACGCCCATCAGGCCGCCCGCATCGTCGATCATGGCGAGCGAGTTATAATAATGCTGACCGTCGCGTTCAAAGAAGCTGGTCGGGATGTAGACGCCGAGTTCGGCGGCGAGGGCCTGCATGGCCACGACAGCGGGGTGTTCGGCCACGGGCCGTGCATTGGCGAACAGCGCCTCGTCCTGGGTCTTGCAGAAATACGGGCCTTCGAACAGTTCGGGCGGCAGGATGATCTTCGCGCCGCGCGCGGCTGCCTTGCGTATATGTTCGTCGACCTGGGCGATATTGTCTGCCTCGTCGTCGGAAAAGGCGAGCTGGAGGGCGGCAACAGTGACCTGAGTCATGGCGGTTATCCGAGTGATGGCATTTGCTGGCTGCAGCAGTGGAAGCTGCCGCCGCCCCGCAATAGGGCATCGGAGGGCAAGCCGACAAGCGTCCGGCCGGGAAAGAAGGGCCGCAGCGCCTCGATCGCGGCCATATCATTCGGCGCGCCATATTGCGGCACCACAACCACGGCATTGGCGATGACGAAGTTCATGTAGCTGGCCGGCGCGATCTCGCCGTCGATCAGATAGCGGCCAACCGATGGCATGGGTGCGACCTCTATGCCGTGAGCGCGGGCGCGGGCGGCGGCGTCGGCATAGATGGCGGCATTGGGATCGTCGGCGGAGGTCGCTTCGGGGACCGCTAGAACGCCGGGGGCGACGAAGCGGGCGAGATTGTCGACATGGCCGTCGGTATGGTCCGCGATCAGGCCATCGCCCAGCCACAGCATGGTGGTAAGCCCCAGCGCGTCGCCGAGCCGCCGCTCCACGTCCTGCCGGTCGAAGCCGGGGTTGCGATTGGGGTTGAGGAGGCATTGCTGCGTGGTGACGAACAGGCCGGTGCCATCGGTGTCGATCGCGCCGCCCTCGAAGATCCAGTCATGATGCCGGACGGGCAGGGGCGTCGTTGCCGCCAGCCGCATACCGATATCGGCATCGCCGGCCATGTCGAACTTGTCGCCCCAGCCGTTGAAGTCGAAATCCGCGAGCAGGGGGCGTCCGCGCTCGACTATGCAGATCGGCCCGGTATCACGCAGCCAGATGTCGCCAAAACGCTCGACCAGCACGGTGACGCCCTTATCGACCAGTAATCGGGCCATCTGTGCATCGGCCTCCGTTCGCGCGACCAGCCGCACCGCCTCGCCCGTATGCACGGCGTTGGCAAAGGCCGCGACCTGCCGCTGCGCCTCGCCAAGGAGCAAGGGCCATTCAGCGGGGTCGCCGGGAAAGCCGATCCAGAACCAGTCATGGGGGCCCCATTCGGCGGGCATGGAGATGGTCATGGCGCGGCCATAAGGGGCCGGCCGGCAAGGAGCAAGATTGGATGACCCTAAAGGGCGTCGGGACGCTTGCGCCCCACATCCTTCCAGGGCTGGCCGGTCCAACGCTCGAATCGGTCCTTGAACCGCCAGAGCAACGCAACCCTGCGTTCGGCGATGCCGGGCAGGCTTGCGATGTCGAGGCCGGTCCAGGGCAGAAAGGGATTCCGCCGGGCATAGGCCCAGATTTCGACCCGCACGCTTGGGCGAGCAGCAGGGCCCCGCGCGTGGAAGCCAAACATGTCGGCAACGATCAATGTGTTCGCCGGCACCGCGAAGGCGGTCGGCTCCGGCAGTCCCAGCTGCGCCAGCTCCTCTTTTCCGATGCGGAGCGAACCGCGCGCGGACAGCCGGTCAACATGCGCCGGCGCCTGCAGCGCCTTGGCGTGATCCCAGGCGAGGCGCTGCGCGGTCAGCCGATGCGCGCCCGCGACATAATTGAGAGGGCCGTCCTCCGGAGCGACGTCCGTAAGGAACAGCCAGGCCTTCATGCTGGGATGGAAAGCGTCGGCATGGAGCGTGTTTTGCGGGTCGGCATCTGGTCCCGCCTGGTGGGTCAGGATCGTCTGGATATAATAGAGCGGCTCGCTTCGTGAGCTGGCGACATAGCGCATGAGGCCGCGCCAGCGTTTCGACCGCAGCAGCTGGGCCAGTTCGGGAATGGCGCGCAGCATGGTGCGATCGACGGCGATGCGGCGGGTCACCGCATGACCCTGTGCCATTTCGCGCGCTGGCCAGGCGCGATCGAGCAATGCGCGGCGCATCCTGTTGAAGGCGTCCGGCGGCAGCACGTCGCGCCATTCGACATAGCCCTGCCGCGCGAACGCAGCCCGATCTTCAACGGAGACGCCGCCCGACAGCAGCCAGCGGCGCCAGCTGGTCAGGGCGTGGGCGCCCCGCAGCCGGAGCCGGTGAAGGCCCAGGCTGTTGAGTCGCCGCGAGCCGATAATCGGGTTGTCGGCAAAAGACTGAGCACCCGTGAAGAGCTGAGCAATCCAGAGCGGCCAGCGCAGGATCGTGGAAAGGCGTGGCGGCATGGTTCCCCTCGTTTGCACATGATGTCGTTCAAGGGCAATGCTTCCCGGCCCGGTCTGTGACGCGAAGGAGCATGAAAAAAGGGCAGCCCCGACGGGACCGCCCTTTTTTGTGTCATGTGGTCCCCGAAAGGATCAGCGCGAATAGAATTCGACGACCAGATTGGGTTCCATCTTCACCGGATAGGGCACCTCGTCCAGCGTCGGAACGCGGGTATAGACGATCTTGGCGGCGCCATCGGGAGCGATATAGTCGGGAATGTCGCGCTCGGGCAGGCTCTGCGCTTCCATGACCAGCGCCATTTCCTGCGCCTTCTTGCCCAGCGTGATCTCGTCACCCGGCTTCACGAGGCGGCTCGCGATGTTGCACTTCACGCCGTTCACATAAATGTGGCCGTGGCTGACGATCTGGCGTGCCGCGAAGATGGTCGGCGCATATTTGGCGCGATAGACCACCGCATCGAGGCGGCGCTCCAGCAGGCCGATCAGGTTCTGGCCGGTGTCGCCCTTCATGCGCGAGGCCTCGAAATAGTTCTTCTTGAACTGCTTCTCGGTGACGTCGCCATAATAGCCCTTGAGCTTCTGCTTGGCGCGCAGCTGGATGCCATAGTCGGACATCTTGCCCTTGCGGCGCTGGCCGTGCTGGCCGGGGCCATATTCGCGCTTGTTGACCGGGCTCTTGGGACGGCCCCAGATATTCTCGCCCATACGACGGTCGAGTTTATACTTGGCGCTGGTGCGCTTCGTCATGTCAGTCTCCATCAATTGCATGCCGCGATAAAGCGGCCAAAGACCCGGAACCGCGCGACGTCATGACAGGCATGGGCCGGGCCGCCGCTTCACCGGGATGCGGGGCCAATTGCGAAGCGGCGGCTATTAGCGCTTGTTGCCCCCGAGTCAAGCCTCGACAGGCCGCGCGCGGCGTCCTAGGGGGCACGGCATGGACGATGCGCTGCTGCCAGATGATTGCAAGACCATGGCCGATGTGCGGCGCGGTGTCGACGCGGCGGACACTGCGCTGGTCGTGCAGCTGGCCCTGCGCTTTGCCTATATGCGGGCGGCGGCGCGGATCAAGACGGACCGCGCGCAGGTCCGCGACGAGGACCGCAAGGCCGAAGTGATCGCCAATGTTTGCGCGCAGGCAGAAGCGCTTGGCCTGCCGGTCGATGCCATCGGCGATCTCTGGGACCGCCTCGTCGAGGCGTCGATCGCCTATGAGCTGGAGGCATGGGACCGGCTGAGGTGAAGAAGCGCCTGATCCTCTTCCGTTCTCCCTGAGCGAAGTCGAAGGGCCCGGCAGAGCCGCAGGCCAAGCCACTTCGCTTCGCTACCTATCCATAGGCACGGGCAAAGAAGACCGCGGTTGTGCCGGCCGTCACCGCCAGCGTCCAGAGACGAACCGCAAAGGGTGACAGGCGCTTGCCGACATGCGCGCCCAGCCACCCGCCGACCACCGCGCCGACCAGCATCGGCACGCAGGCCTGCCAGCGCACCATGCCGAAACCGATGAAGACCACCGCCGCCGCCAGATTGGCGACCGCCAGCATCAGCGTGCGCGGCGCGAACATCGCGCGCGGCTTGAGGCCAGCCAGCAGGCCGTAGAGCGCCGTGGTCATCAGGCCGACACCGCCGCCGAAATAGCCACCATAGATGCCAAGCAGCACTTGCATACCGACCAGCGTCCGCCCGCCGATGGAGACGCGCGCGCGCAGCCAGTTGCTCGCCTTCGGGCCGAATGCCAGCACCAGAAAGGCAAACAGCAGCAGCCACGGGATGATGAGGTCGAACATGTGGGTAGGGGTCAGCACCAGCGCCATGCCGCCCACCATGCCGCCGATGAAGGTGATCGCCCCCAGCGCGCGCACTTCCACGCCGCCGACTGGCCCCAGTTCATCCCGAAAGACCCAAGCGCTTGCACAGGCGCCCGGCAATAGCGCGAAATTGGAGGTGGCATTGGCCGTGTTCGCCGGAAGCCCCAGCGCGATCAATGCCGGCAACGTCGCGAACGTGCCCCCGCCCGCGAGCGCGTTCATCCCGCCGCCGATCACACCGGCCGCGACGGCTGTGGCAATCCCGGCGTATGGATCAGCCAAGCGCCGCCTGCTTTTCCTCTGCCATCCGGTCAAGTTCGGCACGCGTCATCTTTGTCGCCCGCGTCTTGAGCTGGCCACAGGCGGCGGCGATGTCGCGGCCGCGCGGGGTGCGCACGGGCGCTGAAATGCCCAGTTCGAAGATGATCTCGGAAAAGCGCTTTACCCGCTCCGGCGACGAACATTCGTAGATCGCGCCGGGCCAGGGGTTGAACGGGATGAGATTGACCTTGGCCGGCAGGCGGTATTTGCGGATCAGCCGGACCAGTTCGCGCGCATCCTCGTCGCTGTCATTCTTGTCCTTCAGCATCACATATTCAAAGGTGATGCGCCGCGCATTATTGGCCTTGGGATAGTCCGCGCACGCCTGCAGCAGTTCCTCGATGCCGTATTTGCGGTTGATCGGCACGATCTCGTCGCGGACCTCCTTGGTCACCGCATGGAGCGAGACGGCAAGGTTGACGCCGATCTCCTCGGCGGCGCGCGCCATCATCGGCACCACGCCGCTGGTGGAGAGGGTGATGCGCCGCTTGGACAGGGCTAGGCCGTCGCCGTCCATCACCACCTTCAGCGCGTCGCGGACATTCTCGAAATTATAGAGCGGCTCGCCCATGCCCATCATCACGATGTTGGTGAGCATGCGTCCGTCGGGGCTGTACTGGGGCGCGTCTTCGTCCTCATCTTCCGCGCTTGCCACGCTGCCGCCCATATTGCCCTTGGGCCATTCGCCCAGCGCATCACGCGCCAGCATCACCTGCCCCACGATCTCGCCCGGCGTCAGGTTGCGGACAAGCCGCATCGTGCCGGTATGGCAGAAGCGGCAGTTGAGCGTGCAGCCGACCTGACTGGAGACGCAGAGCGTGCCCCGATCCGCGTCGGGGATGAACACCATCTCATAATCCTGCGCGTCGTCGGACCGCAGCAGCCATTTGCGAGTACCGTCGCTCGACACCTGCGCTTCGACCACCTCGGGCCGGCCCACGATAAAACGCTCCGCCATCCAGCCGCGCATCGGCTTGCCAAGGTCGGTCATCACGGCGAAGTCGGTCTCGCCGCGATGATAGAGCCAGTGGAACAACTGCTTGGCGCGCAGCTTGGCCTGCTTGGCGTCGAGGCCCTTGTCGGCCAGCTCCGCCCTGATCTGCTCGCGGGCAAGGCCGAGCAGGTCGACGCGGCCATCGGCGCGCGGCGTGATGACCCGGGGAACGGGCACAGGGTCGATATGGCCGGGGATTTGCATGGGCGCGCATGTAGGGCAAATGGCGCGACAATTCCAGTTCCTGCTTTCGCGGGCGGCGCTAGAACAGGAACGCGAAGAAGATCGCCGTTGCCGCCGCCATCACCGCTGTCGCGCTCCAGCCGAGTATCGTCGCCCGCCGGCCCAGTGTCAGGCGCCCCATGGCGCGGGGGTTGCGGGCGATCAGCATCATCAGCACCATTAGCGGCGCGGCAAGGACGCCATTGACGACAGCCGCCCAGTAGAGTGCCCTGACCGCATCGACACCGATCGCCTCCATCGACGCGCCCGCGAGGGTTGTGGCTGCGATCGTTCCGTAGAACAGGCGCGCCTTGAGAGGCTTGGAATCGAGGCTTCCCGCGATACCCGCCATTTCGGTCACGGCATAAGCGGCGGATCCCGCCAGCACGGGCACGGCCAGCAGGCCGGTGCCGATGATGCCGAGCGCAAACAGTGCGAAGGCGAAATCTCCCGCTACTGGCCGCAGCGCTTCGGCGGCCTGCGCGGAGGTCGCGATGTCGCGCACGCCGCTCGCATGGAGCGTCGCGGCCGTCGCAAAGACGATCGCGAGCGAGACGATCGTGCTGAACGCCATGCCGGTCAATGTATCGAGCCGGATGCGCGCCAGCTCCGGCCCCGCCTCCCGCGGGGTGATGCAGAGCGGCTTGACGTGGTGGCGATGCTGCTCCTCGATTTCCTGCCCCGCCTGCCAGAAGAAGAGATAGGGGCTGATCGTGGTGCCAAGGATGGCGACCAGCGCCGTCGCATAAGCCGCGTTCCACTGGATTTCCGGCACCACCAGCGCGCGCAGCGCATGCGGCCACGGCACGTGCGCCACCATGACCACCGCGACATAGGCGAACAGCGAAAGCGTCGTCCATTTGAGGATGTCCGAATAGCGCGCATAGCTCAGCCAGATTTCCAGCACGACGCAGACAATACCGAAGCAGAGCGTGTAGAAAACCGCATTGCCGCCGATCAGTAGGGCCAGTGCCGCGCCCATGGCGGACAGATCGGCGCCAAGATTGACGATGTTGGCGACAAGGAGCAGGCCGACCGCCGACCAGAGGAGGCCGCGCGGATAATGGCGGCGCAGGTTGCGTGCGATGCCCGCTCCGGTCACGCGGCCGATTTCGCCCGCGACCATCTGGATCGCCACCATCAACGGGAAGGTCATGACAAAGGTCCAGGCGAGCCCGTAGCCGAATTGTGCGCCGATCTGGCTGTGGGTGCCGATGCCGCTGGGATCGTCATCCGCCGCGCCGGTGACCAGTCCGGGGCCGAGCGCGGCGAAAAACGCCCGCACCCGGCCGGGGCGCGCCGCGCTTTTGATATCGGGCTGCATCTTCATCGGCGTCCACACCCCAAGGCGGCTGCGTCGATCGCGGTCGCCGCGCCGCGCAGCCTGTAAGTATCGGAAAAGCCCGCGCCGGTCCGAGCCCGCGCCGAGATGCTCATGCTGGTGCCTGATCGGATCGCGGCGACCATGGCTGCATCCGCCCGGCGGTCTGGCGCCCAGGCGTCCGCGCCGCCCCCGACCAAGGCAAAGCGGCTGTCGCCGATCGTAACGATGATCTGCGACTGTGTCGCGACCTCGCGGCTGAGGCGGACCTGGACCTGTCCCCGTACCGCCGCGCGCGGCCAGTAACCGATCGCGGCAAAGGGACGCCAGCGCCCGGATCCGCCCATCCGGGCGGGCGCGGCGATCGCATAGCAGCGCGGTGTCTCGGGATCGCGGAAGGCGGCCCAGCTCTCGAATGTGCCCAGCGAATCGCGCGCCTGCGCGCCCGCCGCCAGGCCCGCCACGACCATGGCTGCCAATACCAGTTTCCCGCTCATGGCCCACGCAAAGCCGATCGGGCAGGCTTTTGCAAGCGCAGCCGTTTTGGCAGCGGGTCGAGGCTTGCTCCGCCGTGCGTTTCCGTTAAGGAATAGCTACATCACAGCAACGAGCGGGGGCCCGTCCGGCAGCCCGCAGGAAGCCAAGAAGCGGGACCAGGGATGAAGGCTACCATCGAACGCGCGACTCTGTTGAAGAGCCTCGGCCATGTGCAGTCGGTGGTGGAGCGGCGCAACACCATACCGATCCTCTCCAACGTGCTGATCGAAGCAGCGGCGGATGGCAGCATCCGACTCACCGCGACCGACCTTGACCTCCAGATCGTGGAGAGCGTGCAGGCGCAGGTCGAGCGGGCGGGCGCGATCACCATCCCGGCGCACACCTTCTTCGACATCGTGCGCAAGATGCCGGAGGGGAGCCAGGTGCTGCTCGACGCCACCGAGGGCAAGATGCTGGTGCAGGCGGGCCGCGCCCGGTTCAACCTCCAGACGCTGCCGCGCGACGATTTCCCGATGATCGCCGAGGGCGCGCTGCCCACGGCGTTCGAAATACCCGCCGCGACCCTCATCCAGATCATCGACAAGACCAAGTTCGCGATCTCGACCGAGGAGACGCGCTATTATCTGAACGGCATCTTCCTGCATGTGTCGGACGATCCCACGCCGGTGCTGAAAGCCGCCGCAACCGACGGCCACCGCCTTGCCCGCTTTACCGCGCCGCGTCCCGATGGCGCGGAAGGCATGCCGGACATCATCGTGCCGCGCAAATGCATCAACGAGCTGCGCAAGCTGCTCGACGAAGTGGATGGCAGCGTCCACATCGACCTTTCCCCCACCAAGATCCGCTTTGGCCTGGGCAATGCGATCCTCACCAGCAAGCTGATCGACGGCACGTTCCCCGATTACAGCCGGGTGATCCCGCAGGGCAATGACAAGCTCCTTAAGATCGATCCGCGCAGCCTCCAGGAAGGTGTCGACCGCGTCGCGACCATCGCCACCGACAAGACCCGCGCGGTCAAGATGGCGCTGGAGCGGGACAAGATAACGCTCTCCGTCACCAGCCCGGAAAACGGCACGGCGGCGGAAGAAGTGCCCGGCGACTACAGCGCCGAAGGCTTCGAGATCGGCTTCAACGCGCGCTACCTGCTCGACATTCTGAACGAGATCGAGGGCGACACGGTCGAGCTGCATCTGGCTGACGCTGCCGCGCCCACGTTGATCCGCGAGAGTGACAGTTCCCCGGCGCTCTATGTACTGATGCCAATGCGGGTGTGAAGCGCAGCACCGTCACTCCCCATCCCGGCCTGACCTCTTGATCGAGGCATGGGCGACGAGCCCGTTCAATGCCTCCTTCACGCTCTTGCAGGAACCAGATAGTGCAAGGGCGATCACCGCCGGTCTTCCGAAATTAATGCCAATCCGCGCCGCACCGTTTTGGGCAAAACGTTCGACTATGGCGCGGGCAGGGGGCGGATGGGGTGCCCAGACGTCCCGGTAGCCCATGGTGACCGGGCCATATTCCACCGCTTCGCGTTTGAAGATGACGCTCAGTTCCCGTGCGCGATCCCCATTGCGCACGATGAGCCGGCAATCTTTCCGCCAGGCCCGAACGGCCGTGGCGGGCCCGTCCGGATCAATCGCGGTAGCGAAGTTCAGGGCTTTGAGACGTTGGATGATGTCGGTGTTCAGGCGATCGACATCAATTTGCGTCGAATACCGTTGGAGCCATAGCTTCAGTCCAGCCGAGGCAGCAATGAGCGACGCTGCAGCGAGGGCGCTAACGAGCCATTTCGGCATGAATTCCCCAGGCTATGACCGCACCTGCCGCAACGAAGCTAATGGTACCGAATACTGTACCGCCCCATCCGGTATGTACCAGCTCAAAATACTGGGGAAAACGTGCAAGCGTGGCCAGCCGCAGCACATTCACCGTCGCCATGGCGAGTGCTGCGCCCGCACCGGTCATCAGTAGCAGCGGAGTATAGCGAAGGCGAAGGAACTGCGTGAGCGTGACGAACAGCAATATCGCCAGGGACATGTTGTGGACGGAGGAACAGCCCAGGGCGACGTAAAGGACATCGCTCTCGCCCCGCAGGCTGACGACATTGCCCTCTACGGGAACACCGGCCAGCAGTCCCGCCATTCCAGCGTCAAGGTTCAGCAGGAACGGCCCCATCAGGGCTAGAAGAAACCGTCCCCAGATGACCGGTCCGGTCAAGGCGATCATGACGATTGCGATGCGACGATCCGCGCTGCCCCGGGCGGAGGCCACGGCAAGGTAGGTGCCGCAGAGTAGGAGACCGATCGCAGCGGCGAAGTTGAGCGGAGCGAAGCTCAGGAACAAGGTCAGACAGGCCACGGCCTTGTCCGCGGGCTGCATTGCCGGTTTGCCAGGCGCATCGCTGGATCCAGACGCTTCGGCGGATATCGCAAACAGGGTTCCGATCGCGAACCAGACGATCGCGCTCACTCCGCCAAGATCAAGGATGGCCGTGATCAGGGACTGGCTGTAAATGGCCGTGGCGATTTTTCCGGCGAACGCGTTAACCGCCGAGACGCATCCGACGATCGCGAATAATTCTGCCCGTGAAGCAATGGACGGAAGCCACGACCGCGATGCGTGTAGTTTCCCGCCAACCGCGGAAGCGAAATTCACTTCTGCTTATTCTTTCGCAGCTTGCGCGTGCCATATCCAATGGCTCCAAGCGCCAGGACGCCCAGCCCTGCTATGGGGGCGGGCGTGCCTTTGGACCCGCCATTGCCTTTGCCGTGGCCAGCACCCTGACCACCGCCCTGGCCGACGCCGCCATTGGGAATACCCCCTTTATTGGCGAGCGCAGGACCTGTGGCGACTAACAACGCCAATGTGGCGAGCGCAGGCGCCCAACGAATCGCGGTCTTCATGGCTTTCCCTTTCGAAGGTACATGGCCATGCTATGCCGAGTGCTCCGTTTTGACGCACTGCTCTTGTTGTGTAGCCCTAAAGGGCAATGCCGTGGTCAGATCGGTATCCGCCCAGCCTCGATCATCTCCTCCACGCACACGAACTTTTCGCGCGGCGCCCCTTCGCGGGCGCGTTGCTGTTCGGCCCGGTCGATCTTCTGCCAGTCGCTGTAGGTGACCACGTTCACGCCGCGTTTGGCCAGCAGGGTGTCGAGCCCATTGCCGCCTGCCTTGTTGCCGGCAACCGGCAAATCCTCGACGATCTTGTCCGCGATCATGAAGCCGTCGGGCTTGTTGGTGCCGATCGTGCCGGTGGGGCCGCGCCGCGCCCATCCCACGCAGTATAGGCCAGGCAGGATGCGCCCCTCGTCATTGGCGAAGCGGCCGCGATCCTCCTCATAGGGCACATCGGGAATATGCGGCGTGCGATAGCCGATGCAGGTGACGATGAGGTCGGCGGGGATTGCATAGCGGTCGCCCGTGCCGATGCAGCGCTGGTTGGCATCGAGGGTCGATCGCTCGACGATCAGGCGCTCGACCCGGTTGTCGCCCTCCACCGCCACCGGCATGGCGAAGAAGTCGAATGCGACGATGACGGGCTTGTCCGGGGTCGTCGCGGCGAATTCGCGCAGCAGGTTGACCGACTTGCGCTGGCCCGGATCGAGCACCGCGTCCTCGGCTTGCGGCGGCAGGTCGTCCGGCGAGACCAGCGGCGCTGCGCGGGCGAGTTTGCCCAGTTCGCCCAGTTCCTTTGGCGTCATGGCGATCTGGTGTGGGCCGCGCCGCCCGACAATGGTGATCCGCTTGGGGATCGCGCGGGTCAATGTGTCGAACGCATGTCCGACGATGTCCGACCCGGCGAATTCCTCCGCCGTCTTGGACAGGATGCGCGCGACGTCGAGCGCGACATTGCCATTGCCGATGATCACGATTTCCTTGCCGTCGATTTCCGGTGCCAAGGTCGCGAAATCGGGATGGCCATTATACCAGCCGACAAAGGCCGCGCTGCCCACCACGCCGGGCATATCCCCGCCTGGAATGGCGAGCGGCGCGTCATGGGGCGCGCCGATGGCGAGGATCACGGCGTCATAGAGGTGCTGCAGCTCCGGGATGGAGACATCGCTGCCGACCGAGACATTGCCGAGGAAGCGGACATTGTCGCTCAGCGCAATCGCGTCATAGCGGCGGGACACCGCCTTGATCGACTGATGGTCGGGCGCGACGCCGGAGCGGATCAGGCCAAAGGGAACCGGCAACCGGTCGATGATGTCGATGCTAACTGCTTCGCCGAGCGCTTTTTGGCATGCTTCCGCTGTATAATAGCCGGCCGGTCCCGAGCCGATAATCGCGATATGATGCAAAGCGCTCTCCCTGGACGAAGTTTCCTGCGTCCTGACTAAAGCGGCGCTGTGGGGAGAAGCAAGCAACAAAAAAGGGCGGGCCAAATGGTCCCGCCCCCTGAGCTGGTTGCGCGCTGGTGACGCGCTGGTCGCGAATTGTCGAAATCAGGCGGCGACGGCCACTTTCTTTGCGATCTCGCGCTTCAGGCGCTGCACCTTGAGCGACAGCTTTTCGTCGGATGTCTTGAGCACCCAGTTGTCGAGGCCGCCGACATGCTCGACCGAACGCAGGCCGTGGGTCGAAACGCGCAGCTTGACGCCCTTTTCCAGTGCCTCGGACAGCAGCGTGACATTCTGCAAATTGGGCAGGAAGACACGCTTGGTCTTGTTATTGGCGTGGGAGACGTTGTGGCCGACCTGACGGCCCCTGCCGGTGAGTTCGCAAATGCGCGACATGATTCGTTGTACCCTGTGAAAATTGGCTGCTCGGGAAGCGGGGCGGATAACCCCAACGACCGCCGCCGTCAACCCGGCTGCTTCGGTCGCGGTGCAGCGTCAGGCAACTTTTTGCACGCGGCGATCGTTGAGCTTGCGACAAATGGTTGGTGAGGAGAGACAAAATGGGTCGGATAGTTGGAACTGTGCTGTTGATTGTCGTGGTGGTCTTCGGGCTTGCCTGGGCCTTCGGCCTGGTTAACCTGAACCAGACGCGCGAGGCCAAACTGCCCTCCGTCTCCATCGAGGGGGGACAGATGCCCAAGTTCAATGCGGACGTCGCGAAGGTGGATGTCGGCACCAAGAACGAGACGGTCGATGTCCCCACGGTCGGCACCACCAGGAAGAATGTTGAGGTACCCACTGTCGAGGTTCAAAAGCCCGCCCAGTAACAGGCTGCTGCCTCTTTCCCCCCTGGCTACCTTTACGGTAGGGAGCGGGGCATGGTGTCCCCGTTCCCGCTGCCAGCGCCCATGCGCCGCGCGCTCGATCTCGCCCGTGCGGCGGCAGAGGCGGGCGAGGTCCCGATCGGCGCAGTGGTGACGCGGGGTGGGCGGATCGTGGCCGAAGGGCAGAACCGCAACCGCCGCGACAATGACCCCACCGCCCATGCCGAAATGGTCGCCATCCGCGCCGCGGCCGCTGCGATCGGCGATTTCCGCCTGGGGGGCCATGTGCTGTGGGTCACGCTGGAGCCGTGCGCCATGTGCGCGGGCGCCATTTCCCACGCGCGGCTGGATGCGGTCTATTATGGCGCACCGGATCCCAAGGGCGGCGGTGTCGACCATGGCGCCCGCGTCTTTGCCCATCCGCAATGCCATCACCGGCCGGAGGTCTTCTCCGGCATCGGCGAAGGGGAGGCGGGCGAATTGCTGCGCGCGTTTTTCGCGGGGCGCAGGTCCTGATAGTTGATCCGGTATAGCCTGTAGGGAAGCTGGAGCGGCGTCTTCAGGCTGACCGGGGTCAGCCAGGCGGGCACGCGGCCACGTATCATCCAGGCGTAAAAGCCCTGGGGACTGCGCTGCTGATAGATGGTGCCCTCGGGAAAGCCGGGGCAGATCAGCAGATAGCGTGCGCCATGGGCCGCCGCGATCTGGCGAAAGCGCTCGGGCGAGCCGTCCATGGCGTGGTGAATGTCGAGAATCGCCGTGCCGTTGCGGTGATAGGGGCCTGCAATGACGCTGTGATGCGTCAGCGCGATAATCCGGGGGCCAAGATCCACCATGGTGAAGATCACGGCAGGCGGGAGCTGGTCAAGCGGTGCGAGCGCCGGCAGCGTACGGCAGCGCGCATTGGCGTTCGGCTTGGGCTTTGCCTTGGCGCCGGGGGCGGGCGAACCGCTCTTCTTGGGCGTGAAGGCGGCGACCAGTGGCGAATAGAGCGGATAGATGAAAATGGCGCAGGCCAGTGCGGCGGCGGCGATCAACGCCACCACGCGCCGGCGCATGGGGCCGCGTACGATCCCACTGAGCAGCGCCCAGGCCAACCAGGCCACCGGCGGGATCGCGAGCAGCTGCGCGGCGGGGCCGACCCGTATCTGCCAGAACAGCAGCGCGCCGGAAAACAGGATCATGAGCGCGACTGTGCCCCACGCCCATAGCCGGTCGCGATCGCGGCGCACCGCCCAGCATCCCGCCAGCGAGGAGAGCAGGCCCGCCACGGGCAGCGCAATCAGCGGCAGCCAGACTATCCGGGTTTGGACGGTGATCGGCTTGGCTTCGCGGATGTAGACCAGCCAGCTGCGCTGCAGCTCCGGCGAGATCTGATAGGCGCCGCTCAGGCAGCCCGGCCAGAGGGCATAGGCGAACAGCAGCAATGCGCCGCCGCCCAGCACACCGGCAGCGAGCCGCGACTGCCAGCGCCTGAAGGGAATTTGCCCGAGGACGAACAGCATCGCTCCCGCGAGTATCAGAAGGGTGGTCCAGACCGGCGACAGCGCATCGCAGACGGGCGCGCGATTGGCATTGCTGGCGAAGAACACATAGCTGAGCGCGGTCGTTGCCGACAGGGCCAGCGCATAGGGCACCATCCGCCGGGCCGCGCCGCCCTTGAACACCCAGCGCAGCGCGATCAGACCGCCGGCGCCCGCCAGATAGACCATCATCTCCATGCCGATCGCGACGGAGAGCGCACTCGCAACACCGGCGACCAGGCCGCCCCGGATCCACTTGCGGTCGACAAGGCCCGCCAGCGTGATCGCCGTCAGCGCCAGCTGCCAGCCATGATGGTCGATCCGCATCGGCATATACATGGAAAGGCCCATGTCGGCGCAGAGCGGCAGCAGCGCGGCAATCGCCCAGCCATGGCCATGCTCCGACAGCCGCCGGGTGATGAAGGCAAGTGCGAGCATCAGCGGCAGCAGCGGCAACAGTGGCGCGATGCCGAGCGCCAGCTCCGTCGCCCGCGTGGCGCCGACCAATGGCTGCAAACCGAGCATGAGGGCCGCGATCGGCAGGTCGACGAGGCGGCTCCAGTGAATGTTCGCGCCGCGCGGCGGGTCCATGCGGTGCTGGGTCAGATCCCACCAGCTCTGGCCGTTCAGCCAGTCGCGCACCTGGAGATAGCGCATATTGTCGTCGGTATCGCCCAGCGACATATAATGCATCGCACCCGCGTAGGTGTAGAGATAGGCGCTGGCGATGATGGCCCAGGCGAGGAAGACCAGCCATTTCCACTCCCGGTGGAGCATGCGGTCGAGCGCGCCAAGCCACCCGGACAGCGCCGGCCGCCGACTAAACCCGCTATTGGCAAAGATCGGGCGTTGCTGCACGGGCTGCACTAGACCCCGGTGGCCCAGGACGATATCGGGCGCTGGCTATCAGGACGGTAGAGAATAGTCATGCCATTGCATTTCCCAGCACATTGCCCCGCTCCCTTCCGCGTCATGCGCTGGAAAGGCTCGGGCGAGCATTGCTCTAATCGGGCCGGGGAAAACCGCAATGGCCAAAGCGCGGGCCGGGCGCCGGGCGCACCGCGTTGCTGATCGGCCAGATCGTCCGCTATGGGCTGGTCGGCGGCGTGGTCACGGCACTGCAGGGCGCGGTCTATTGGCTGCTGTCCAGCCAGGCGGGCTGGCATCCGCAACTCAGCAATGTCGCCGGGTATCTGGTGGCGGTCGCGACCGGTTTCCTGGCGCATGGCGCCATCACGTTTCGCGGGCAGGGCGCGCAAAGCGTCGCGCCGGTGCGCCTGGCCCGGTTCGTCGGTGTCTCGCTGATCAGTCTTGCGCTGAATGCCTTCTGGGTTTGGCTGACCGTTACCGCTCTGGGTGCGCCATTATGGGCGCCGCTGCCATTCATGGCGGTCGTCACGCCCGGCATTGTCTTCGTACTTAACCGACAATGGGTGTTCCGCTAAGCCGCGCCGGAATTTTCCCGAGATGCAAACTGGCCCGGACAAGCAAACGGGTCGTCGCGCATTGCGCGACGACCCGCCCGAACCTTGCGTTCGCTAGTGCGAAATTTCTTACTTCGCGTTCGCGGCGTTGCTCATGGCGTTGGACGCGTTGCTCATGGCGTTGGACGCGTTGCCCATGGCGTTGCCAGCCGAGTTCATGGCGTTGGCAGCGGCCGCGTTGGCATCCTCGGCGGCATTGTTCATGGCGTTGGCAGCGTTCGAAGTAGCCGACTTGTTACAGGCGGCGAGGCCAAGCGAAGCAGCAAAAACAAGCGAAAGAGCGATAGTCTTGGACATGGGCAAACCCCTTTAAAGGTATTAAAAACCGCGCAGGCGGTTTGGAGAACCGCTCTCCCCCCCTTTGAGCCTGCAGGCGGGATACGTATCGTGTTCAATCCGTTAAGGCAATCCCCGCTGTAATAGGCGGTTGAAAGTCTCAAGGCGCGGAAAAGCTCTGCCATTGACCGATATAAAGAAATCTTTATATGTGAGTGCATGTCCGTTCCGCTCGATATTTTCCGTGCCTTGGCCGATCCGACGCGGCTGCGCATCTTTCGCCTGCTGCGGGCGATGGAACTCGCGGTCGGGGAAATCGCACAGGTGGTCGGGCAAAGCCAGCCGCGTGTCTCGCGGCACGTGCGCATCCTGGTGGAGGCGGAACTGGTCGATCGGCGGCGTGAGGGCAGCTGGGTATTCCTGACGCCGGGGCAGGGCCCTGCGGCGCGCGCGATGCTCGACTGGTTCGACAAAGTACCGCCGTCCGCCGAAGAGCTGTTGTGGATGGATGCCGACCTGGCCCGGCTCGCCGCCGTGCGCGCCGAGCGAGCGCGTGCCGCCGCCCTATATTTTGCCGAGCATGCCGAGGAATGGGATGCGATCCGCTCCCTGCATGTGCCGGAGGCCGAGGTGGAATCGGCCATGGCGCGGTTGTTCGGGACCCGTCCCCTGGGCCGGCTGCTCGATGTCGGCACCGGCACGGGGCGCATGGCGGAGTTGTTCGGCAGCGGCGCGACCAGCGTGCTGGCGGTCGATCGCAGCCCCGACATGCTGCGCCTCGCCCGGGCCAAGCTGCCTGCGGAGGAATCGGAGAAATTCCGCCTGATGGTGGGCGATTTCAACGACCTGCCGCTGGATGACGGCATGGTAGACACCGCCATATTGCACCAGGTGCTGCATTATGCGCCGGCGCCGGACCGCGTCGTGGCGGAGGTCGCACGCGTTCTTGCCCCCGATGGGGTGCTCATGATCGTCGATTTCGCGCCGCACGATCTGGAGGAACTGCGAACCCGCGCAGCCCATGCGCGGCTCGGCTTTTCCGACGACCAGATCATGGCATGGTTCGCCCAGAACGGTGTGGAGTTGACGGCGGTCGAGGCCTTGTCCGGCTCGGCCCTCACAGTGAAGATCTGGATGGGCTGCCAGCGGCATGCGCGCGTGCGGTCGATAAGAGAGGCGACAGGAACGTTCCGATGACCAAGATCAACCCGCCCCTTCCGTTCATCGAGACCTTGCCCGGTGACGCCGACGTGTCCTTCGAATTCTTCCCCCCGAAGACGGAGAAGATGGAGGCGTCGCTGTGGAACGCCATCGAGACGCTGGCGCCGCTCGGCCCGCGTTTCGTCTCTGTCACCTATGGCGCAGGCGGATCGACGCGCGAGCGCACCCACGCCACGGTCGAGCGCATCTTGCGCGAAACCGGCATACCGGCGGCGGCCCACCTGACCTGCGTCGAGGCCGCACGGGACGAGATCGACGAGATCGCACGTGCCTATTGGGCGGCCGGTGTGCGCCATATCGTCGCGCTGCGCGGCGACATGCCCGATGGCGGCGGGCGTTTCGTGCCGCATCCGGATGGATATGATGGCGCTGTGGCTCTGGTGAAGGGCCTGCTGGAGGTGGCGCCGTTCGAGATCTCGGTCGCCGCTTATCCCGAATGCCACCCGGATTCGCCCGACCGGGCCGCCGACCTCGACAATCTCAAGCGCAAGATCGACGCGGGCGCGAACCGGGCGATCACGCAATTCTTCTTCGAGCCCGACACCTTCTTCCGTTTTCGCGACGACGCGGCGGCGGCGGGCATCGACGCGGAAATCGTACCAGGCATCATGCCGGTGATGAATTTCGCCAGCGTCAAGCGCATGTCGGCCATGTGCGGCACCGATGTACCGGCCTGGCTGGCGGACCTGTTCGAGGGGCTGGACGATCATCCCGAGGCGCGCCTGCTGGTCGCCGCGACGGTCGCGGCGGAGCAGTGCCGCCGGCTTTACGCGGGCGGCGTCCGTCAATTCCATTTCTACACGCTCAATCGGGCAGAGCTCGCCTATGCGATCTGCCACATATTGGGCAAACGGCCCGTGGGCGCGGCGCAGGAGCAGGCAGCATGACATTTCCCATATCCGAGGCGGAGACCGCTCTGCGCGCGGCTGCGGCGGAGCGGATCCTGATTTTCGATGGCGGCTATGGCACCGCGATCCAGGGATATAAGCTGACCGAGGCCGATTATCGGGGCGATCTCGACCTCAGCCACGATCAGAAGGGCAATAACGACCTCCTGTGCCTGACCCGGCCCGACGTGGTGGCCGCGATCCACAGCGCTTATCTCGAAAATGGCGCGGACATGATCGAGACCAACACCTTCAGCTCGACGCGGATCGCGCTGTCCGACTATGGCTGCGAGCATCTGGTGCGCGAGCTAAACCTGGCCGCCGCCCGGATCGCGCGGGAATGCACCGACCGCGCGCAGGCCAAGGACGGCCGTCGCCGCTTCGTCGCCGGATCGATCGGCCCCACCAACAAGACGCTCTCCATCAGCCCCCAGGTCAATGATCCCGGCTTTCGCGAAATCGATTTCGACAGCCTGAAGGCACAATATCGCGAGCAGTGCGATGCGCTGATCGAGGGCGGGGTCGATTTCCTGCTGGTCGAGACCTGCTTCGACACGCTGAACGCCAAGGCGGCGGGCATGGCCGCGCGGGAAGCGGAGGCAGCGGCGGGCAGGGGGGTGCCGCTGATGCTGAGTTTTACCATCACGGATATGTCTGGCCGCAACCTGTCGGGCCATACCATCATCGCCTTCTGGTACACGCTGCGGCACCTGAAGCCGCTCACCATCGGCGTGAACTGCGCGTTCGGGGCGGATTTGCTGCGGCCCTATCTGTCGGAGCTGTCGAAAAGTGCGGACACCTTGATCCTCGCCTATCCCAATGCCGGGCTGCCCAACGAACTCGGCCAGTATGACGAACTGCCCGAGACCACCGCGAACCTGATCGCCGAGTGGCAGCGGGAAGGGCTGGTCAACATGGTCGGCGGCTGCTGCGGCACCACGCCCGCGCATATCGGTGCGGTCGCTAAGGCTTTGAATGGCTTTGCGCCGCGCAAGGTGCCGGAGGTGCCCGTGGTGACGCGTCTGGCGGGGCTGGAACCGATGAATATCGCGCCTTGATGTGACCGTCATCCCAGCGACCCGTTAGGGCGGCGCAAGCCAACGCTGGGATCTCCGGCCGCCAGATGATATCTAGAAACGGGAGACCCCAGCCTTCGCTGGGGAGACGATAGGAACAATGACCAAGCAATCCTCCGCCAACTTCGTCAATATCGGTGAGCGCACCAACATCACCGGTTCGGCCAAGTTCAAGAAGCTGATCATGGCGGGCGACTATGCCGCCGCCGTCGATGTCGCGCGCCAGCAGGTGGAGAACGGCGCCCAGATCATCGACGTCAACATGGACGAGGGCCTGCTCGACGGCGAGGCGGCCATGGCCCAGTTCCTCAAGCTGATCACCGCCGAGCCGGACATCAGCCGCATTCCGGTGATGATCGACTCGTCGAAATGGAGCATTATCGAGGCGGGCCTTAAATGCGTGTCCGGCAAGCCCATCGTCAATTCGATCAGCATGAAGGAGGGCGAGGCGGCCTTCCTCGACCACGCCCGCAAATGCATGGCTTACGGCGCCGCGGCCGTCGTGATGGCCTTTGACGAGGTCGGACAGGCGGACACGCGGGATCGCAAGATCGAAATCTGCGAGCGTGCCTACAAGCTGTTGACCGGCATTGGTTTTCCGCCCGAAGATATCATCTTCGACCCCAATGTCTTCGCGGTCGCGACCGGCATCGAGGAGCATAATAATTACGCCGTCGATTTCATCGAGGCGGTGCGCGAGATCAAGGCGCGCTGCCCGCATGTCCACATCTCCGGCGGCTTGTCCAACCTCTCCTTCAGCTTTCGCGGCAATGAGCCGGTGCGCCGGGCGATGCACAGCGTGTTCCTGTATCACGCCATCCCGGCGGGCATGGACATGGCGATCGTCAATGCCGGCCAGCTGGATGTCTATGACACCATCGACCCCGCCCTGCGGACAGCGTGCGAGGATGTCGTCCTCAACCGCGATCCTGACGCGGGCGAGCGGCTGGTGGCGCTGGCCGAGAGCTACAGAGGCACTGATGCCGCCACGGAAAAGGCGGCGGAGGAATGGCGCGGCTGGCCGGTTATCAAGCGGCTCGAACATGCGCTGGTCAAGGGCATCGACGCCTATGTGGTCGAGGATACCGAGGAAGCCCGGCTCGCCGCCACCCGCCCGATCGAGGTGATCGAGGGGCCGTTGATGGACGGCATGAACGTGGTGGGCGACCTGTTCGGGTCCGGCAAGATGTTCCTGCCGCAGGTCGTGAAGTCGGCGCGCGTCATGAAGAAGGCGGTCGCCCATCTCTTCCCCTATATCGAGGCCGAAAAGGACGAGAATACGAAGGGTAAGGGCCGGATCATCATGGCGACCGTCAAGGGCGACGTGCATGATATAGGCAAGAACATTGTCGGCGTCGTCATGCAGTGCAACGGCTTCGAGGTGGTCGATCTCGGCGTGATGGTGCACTGGACCGATATCCTCAAGGCCGCGAACGATGAGGGGGCGGACATGATCGGCCTCTCCGGCCTCATCACGCCCTCATTGGACGAGATGGTGACCGTGGCGCAGGAGATGCAGCGCGCCGGCATGTCCATGCCGCTCCTGATCGGCGGCGCGACCACGTCCAAGGTCCACACCGCGCTCCGGATCGAGCCCGAATATACCGGCCCTGTCGTCCATGTCCTGGACGCGAGCCGCGCGGTGGGTGTAGCGACCGCGCTGGTGTCCGACACGCAGCGCGATCCCTTCGTCGCCCAGGTCGCGGGCGAATATGCCCATATCCGCGAGGCGCGCGCGAACAAGGCGCAGAGCGCGCTGGTCAGCCTGGAGGACGCGCGCGTCAACGCCTTCGTGATCGACGAAAGCCTGAAGCCGCCGCCGCCGCTCCAGCCCGGCGTGCATGCCTTTCCGGATTGGGACCTGGCCGATCTGCGCGAGTATATCGACTGGACGCCGTTCTTCCGCGCATGGGAGCTGGCGGGCAATTACCCCGCGATCCTCGACGACGAAGTGGTGGGAGAGAGTGCCCGCAGCCTGTTCGCCGACGCCCAGAAGATGCTCGACCAGATCATCGCCGAGAAATGGCTGGTGGCCAAGGGCGTGGCGGGCCTGTGGCCGTGCCGGCGTGAGGGCGACGACATCATCGTCCATGTCGAGGACGAAAAGCATGTGCGCCTGCCCATGCTGCGCCAGCAGGTCGCCAAGCGGGAAGGGCGGGCCAATATGTGCCTGGCCGACTTCATCAGCCGCGACGGCGACTGGATTGGCGGTTTCGCGGTGACGGCGGGGCATGGCATCGAAAAGCATCTTGCGAACTTCAAGGCGCATCACGATGATTATTCAGACATTTTGCTGAAAGCGCTGGCCGACCGCCTGGCCGAGGCCTTTGCCGAGCGCCTGCACAAGCATGTCCGCACCACGCTATGGGGCTATGCGGCGGGCGAGCAGCTTACCAATGAGGCGTTGATCCGCGAGCAATATCGCGGCATCCGCCCGGCGCCGGGCTATCCGGCCTGTCCCGAGCACAGCCTCAAATCCATGCTGTTCGAGATGATGGATGTGCACCACACAACCCGGATCACCCTGACCGAGAGCTTCGCGATGTTGCCGACGGCGGCGGTCAGCGGCTTCTATTTCGGCCATCCGCAGAGCGAATATTTCGGCGTGGCGCGGATCGGCCGCGATCAGCTGGAGGAATATGCGCAACGGCGCGGGGTCGATATCGCGACTGCCGAACGCTGGCTGCGGCCTAATCTCGACTGACGGGGGCGAAAAAAGGGGCGCCGGACCGCCGGCGCCCTCCTCTCCAATCTTCAGATGCGATCAGGCGAAGCTGACGCGCACATGCTGCCGCCGGCGCCGCAAGGCAAAGCCGACCGCGCCGAAGCCTGCGAGCATCATCAGCCAGGTCGCGGATTCGGGTATAGTGTTCACGTTGAACGCGATTTCACCGAAATTATCCGGGGTATAGCTGTCCCAGTAGAACAATGTCAGGTTGCCGGTCTGCCATGCCGGGCCGCTGAAATTCGCCCCGAGATATTGATAGACCCCGTTTATCTTGCCAACCAGCGCCCCATAGGGTGCTGAAAAGCCGCCAATGGTCAGGATACCCCAATTTTTCCCGATCTGCGTCCCGACCAGCTGGCCTGAATCGTCCGCTGCGGTAGCGAAACGGTTGCCGATCAAACCCGTCGCATCGGAGTAGCGCGGCAATGCGCCCGCGCTCCACAAGTCATTCGTGCTGGAAGTGATTGTGAGTGTCTGACCAAAGGTCAGGCCAATGCCGGTGTTGAGCCCGGTGCCTGAACCGCTGTTGCTGCTGTGATCGAACGCCTTGACGATGATCACTGCCGCACTGGCGGGGTTTGCGAGTGTTACGGCCACAGCCGCTGATGCGAGTAATGCAAATTTCTTCATAGAGCCGCTCCAAATCGTTGAAAGGAGTGCCCCCTCCTACTCTGGTGCCTTTGCTTCATGTCCACGTCGGCTCGTGATTACATGCGGCGAGCGCCATCTAGCCTTTGCTGCCCGAAGTTTTTCTGTGGTTCATAGGCGCGCTGGCATTTGCTGGCCTGTTCGCGTCTGCAACATGGTTAACGCGATTCGAATGTGGAGTAAACCATTGTTTACTTTCACTCTATTTCCCATTCCGCCCGGTTTGCCGCGAAAATAACGGCAGCGCAACGAACATTATTTCCAGCAATATGACTGTCGCAAGACCGATCGCGCCGAAACCGGCGAGGAACAGCGCCTGATGTTAATCATGCCCGATGTTAATCATGAACGTGCACGATCGCTCCCGTGGCTTCTGTTATGGCCCCGCCATGCGCCGCCTGTTTTGCCTTGCCGCCATGCTGTTCGCATCCTCTGCCCATGCGCAGCAGGACGCCCGGCCATTCGTCGTGGGCAGCACGGGCATTGCCTATGCGCGCCTGCAGGACGCCGTCGCAGCAATCGGCGACGGTTCCGGCACAATCTTCATTGCGCCCGGCACCTATCATGAATGCGCCGTGCAGGCCGCTGGCGGCATCACCTATCGTGCGCTCACGCCGGGCACCGTGCTGTTCGACGGCGGTATTTGCGAAGGCAAGGCGGCTCTGGTCCTGCGCGGACGCGCCGCCAAGGTGGACGGCATCATCTTCGAACATATGACCGTGGCCGACGGCAACGGCGCCGGCATCCGTCTCGAGAGGGGCGATCTTTCGGTGGAGAACAGCGTCTTTCGGGACAGCCAGGAAGGCCTGTTGACCGGCAGCGATCCCGCCGGTTCAATCACTATTCTCCGGTCGACCTTCAGCGGCCTTGGTCGGTGCGATGGCGGGTTGGACTGCGCCCATTCCCTCTATGTCGGCGACTATGCGAGCCTCAGCGTCCAGCACTGCCGGTTCGAGGCGGGGACGGGCGGCCATTATGTGAAAAGCCGGGCGCGGCGGGTCCGGATCGTCGACAATAGTTTCGACGACAGTCAGGGCCGCGCCACCAACTATATGATCGACCTCCCCAATGGCGCGCTCGGCGAGATCAGCGGCAACGAGATGGTGCAGGGCGCCGACAAGGACAATTACAGCAGCTTCATCGCGCTCGGCGCGGAAGGCGCGCAGCAGTCATCGGACGGACTTTCGATCGGCGGCAATGGCGCCCGCTTCGTGCCGGGCGTGGATCGCCGCAGCGCGTTCGTGGCCGACTGGACGGGAGCACGGCTCGCGATCGGCCAGAACACTCTCTCGGCTGGCATCATGCGCTACGAAAGGCGCTGAAAGTGCTGCGCCGCCGGCGTTGATCCGACTGGACCGCGGGCAAGATCGATAAACTGGCGCTCCGCGAGCGCTACGGCACTTTTACGCCCTCCTGATTGCTGCTACTGGCCAACAATACTGATTATTATTTCATGAGGGAACCTCGCAAGCGGCGATCGCGCGACCCGGAAGCGACGCGCGAAATGATTCTGGAAGCCGCACGCATTGCTCTCCAAATATGGCCCGGAAGCGATCAGCCTCTCCGAGGTCGCGCATCTCGCTGGAGTGAACCGCGGCACCGCCTATCAGCATTTCGAGACGCGGGAGAAGTTGATCCAGGCGACGGCGGACTGGGTATCCGACAAGCTTTTCCGGGCGGTTTTCGGGGATCCCGAAACCATCGGCGAGCGCCGTGTCGAGCAGGTCGACGTTGCCGAACTGACTGGCCGCATGGCGCAATTTGCGATGGACAATCCGGAACTGTGCCGGATTTGGCTCCTGCAGCTGCTTTCGTCGCCCGAGCCAACCCACGATCCCTTCTGGCGCGAATATCATAGATCGTTGCAGCGGTTCGCCACGACCGATCTGGCACAACCGGGCATTGATTCCGAAGTATTGTCGGTGATGATGCTGTCCGGCTTCTTTCTCTGGCCAATCTGGGCGCGTTCGCACGCCCAGGGCGAAGTCGACCGGCAAAGCCTGAGTCAGCGTTTCACCCATGAATGCCTGCGGCTATCGCTCTACGGAACGATGCGGAGCGAGAAATATCCCGAGGTTGTGCGGTGGCTTGAAGGGGGCGACGGGCCGCCTGCCGAACGCTGCGCCGCTGGAGGGCCGCTCTGACGATCGACCGAAATATCGTGGGTTCAGTCGAAAAACGAACTGTCTTGCGCGGCAATATGCCCTTTTGAGACCAGGAACGCCGGCGACGGCGCTACGCGAAATTCTATGCAAGTGAGGGATACATCATGTTTTCAGCTATAGTGATCGACAAGACCGATGCTGGCCAGACGGTCAGCCTGACCCAGGTGGACGAGGCGCAGCTGTCCGAGGGCGACGTAACCATCGACGTCCAATATTCGACCCTGAACTATAAGGATGGTCTGGCAATCACGGGCAGCTCGCCGGTGGTGCGCAAATTCCCGATGACGCCGGGATCGATCTGGTCGGAACGGTTCGCGACAGCAGCCATGCTGACTGGAAGGCCGGCGACAAGGTCGTCCTGAACGGCTGGGGCGTGGGTGAAACCCATTGGGGCGGTCTCGCTCAGGTCGCGCGGCTGAAGGGCGACTGGCTGGTGCCGCTGCCCGCCGCGTTCACCGGCAAGCAGGCGATGGCGATCGGTACGGCGGGTTATACCGCTGCGCTGTGCGTCGACGCCCTGGTGAAGTTCGGCGTGACGCCTGACCAGGGCGAGATCCTGGTGACCGGCGCGACCGGCGGCCTGGGAAGCGTCGCCATCGCATTGCTCAAAAAGGCAGGCTTCACCATTGCGGCGGCCACCGGCAAGGCCCGCGAAGGGGATTATCTCAAGCAGCTGGGTGCCGAGACGATCGTTGACCGCGCCGAGCTTTCCGCTCCGGGCAAGCCGATGCAGAAGGAGCGTTGGGCTGGCGTCATCGATTCGGTCGGCAGTCAGACCCTCGCCAACGCGGTTGCGCAGACCAAATATCGTGGCGCAGTTGCTGCCTGTGGTCTGGCACAGGGCGCGGATTTCCCCGCAACGGTCATGCCGTTCATCCTGCGCGGCGTCAGCCTGCTCGGCATCGACAGCGTGATGGCGCCCAAGGCCCCGCGCCTGGCCGCATGGGATTGTCTGGCGCGTGATCTCGACGGCTCGGCCCTTGAGCTGATCGCAATGGAAATCGCCCTGGGCGATGCGATCGAAGCGGCCAAGGACCTGCTCAAAGGCAAGATGCGCGGCCGCATCGTCGTCGACGTAAACCGCTAGAAGCTATGCGTGCCCGGGCGATTGCGTTGCAGTCGCCCGGCAACCAACGGCAGATTACATGCCGGATCAGGAGAAGGGCAAGATGGCGAGGATCGACGTCAACGGCATTGGTGTTTCCTAGCCTGTTCAACCGCTGGCCGCTGCTCGCCCCGCAGAGCCTGGCGTTTGCTGGCGCGGGCCACGCTGGGGCCTAGAATCTGGTCCGTTGAGATGGAATCGTGCTCCTGCGAAGGCAGGAGTCCAGGGTTATCCGGCATGCCCTATTGCCCTGGGCTCCTGCCTGCGCAGGAGCACGGCGCATGTTTCAACATGGGTGACACTGGGGCCTAGCCCTGCCCGATCGTCAGGCCCGAAGGCGGCACGGTTTCCGTTGGCCAGACGTCCAGCTTGGCGTGCGCCGTGGCCGCCGCCTTTGCCCAGAAGGCCGGGTTCTTGGCGAGCAGCCGGATATCAAAACTGTCGGTGGTCCTGAATTCGAGCACCTCAACCCCATTCTCGCCCGGGGTGTAGGTGTAGGGCACGTCCGCGCCCAGAAAGAAGCCGTCACCGGCCGCCAGCACCTCGGTGCCGAGCTTGAGGGAACCTCCGACGACATAATAGAGGCAGTCCGAACTATGGCTGTGGAGCGGAAGTGGAAAGCCGCTCTTGAACCAGGCGTAGGTCAGGCTGAAACCGGGCGCTGCATAGAGCAGCCTGGTGCGATGCCCCTTGTTCATGCCGGCTTTTCGGCGGCCTGTGCGATCCCCTCCATTTGCGTCGGCGTTGGGGGCAGGGGCGTCATCGCCCCGCTCGCCTCCAGGTCCACCGCCTCCGCTGCCCGAAAGATGGTGAACCGGGGGGATTTTTCAGACGGGCCGGACATGCTCATGGCAAACTCCAAACTGACCGCTCAATGCCCGGATGCTAGCGGATCGCCGCGCGGGCCGTCAATCGATCGCTGCAGTCCGACAACTTGACAATAATAAGCAGCGTTATTATAATCTCGCTCCATGGAAGAAAATGTCGGATCCTTGCTGACCGACGTGGCGCGGTTGATGCGCCGCGCCTTTAACGAGCGCACCCGGGATATCGGAATGACGCGCCCCCAGTGGCAGGTTTTGTCCGTGCTTCGGCGGCATGAGGGGATCAATCAGGGCGGCCTTGCCGACCTGCTCGAAGTGGAGCCCATCACGCTTTGCCGGATGATCGACAGGTTGCAGGAGGCGGAGTTGGTCGAGCGGCGCCGTGACCCTTCCGACCGCCGCGCGTGGCGGCTTTTCCTGTCGGAAAAGGCATATGCGCTGCTGGAACAGTTGAAGCCGCTTTCGACGGAAATGCTCGGTGCCGCGCTCGAAGGCATTTCCCAGGAAGAGCACAGGAATCTGGTCAACACGCTCGACCGGATGCGCCACAATCTTTCACGCAAGACAGTGCCGTCGATGGTCTCCCATGGCTGAGCGGGATCCCCATATCGAAATGGAAACGCTCCAGGCGAGCGCAAGGCCGGCGTCACGGATTCGCAATATTGCCGTGATGCTCTCGGTCCCGCTGCTATTGGCGGGAAGTCTGACCTATTACTACTTCGCCAACGACCATTATGTGTCCACCGACAACGCCTATATCCATCAGGACAAGGTTTCAGTCAGCGCCGAGGTGGGCGGAAACATTGTCCAGGTGGCCGTCCATGAGAACCAGCATGTCAAGGCCGGCGATCTTCTGTTCCGGATCGATCCCGCCCCGTTCAGGATCGCCGCCGCTCAGGCCGACGCGACAATTGCCGCGGCTCAGGTCAAGGTCGGCAGCATGGAAACGGAGCTCAAAGGCTCCAATGTCGATATAGAAAGCGCCAGGGAGGGCGTGGCCTATTTCCAAAAGGCCTATGAACGGCAGGCGGAATTGTTCCGCAGCGGCTTCACGACGCGCGCCAGTCTGGAATCCGCCGAACATGCCCTGTCAGATGCCCATGGCCGCCTCTCCAACGCGATCGCTGAATCCGCCAACAAGCGCGCCGACCTTGGCACAGGTGCAGCCGCGCCGGGCCTGAACCCGGCGGTATTGGCGGGGCGCGTCCAGAAGGAGCAGGCGCTTCTGAATCTGCACAGGACGGAAGTGCGCGCGCCGACCAGTGGGATCATCAGCCAGTCGGATCGTCTGCAGGTCGGCCAATTGCTCCCGCAAAGCCTGCCTGCCGTCAGCATCGTTGCCGACGCGCGCAGCTGGGTCGAGGCCAATTTCAAGGAAACCGACCTGGCGCGGATGCGCGTTGGCCAGCCGGTCGAAATCAAGGTGGATGCGTATCCCGGCATGGTGCTCAAGGGGCATGTCGCCAGCATCGGCGCGGGTACCGGGTCCGAATTCTCCATTCTGCCCGCGCAGAATGCCAACGGAAACTGGGTGAAAGTGACCCAGCGCGTACCGGTGCGTATCGCCCTGGACGATAAACCCGATCGCCCGCTCATTGCCGGGCTCTCCACGCATGTCCGCGTCGACACTCGCTAATAGCGAAGCCGGCGACAAGGCGGCCCTGCCGTCGCGTCACACGGGCGTGCTCATGGGCGGGCTCATGGCCGTATCCATCTGCCAGTTTCTCGACGCGACAATCGCCAACGTGGCCTTGCCCCACATGCAGACCAGCCTTGGTGCATCGATGGATACCGCCAGCTGGATCCTGACCAGCTTCATCATAGCGGGTGCGATCGCAACGCCGATTACGGGCTGGCTTTCCGACATGTTCGGATCGCGCAACATGTTCCTGGGGGCCACTTTGGGGTTCCTTGTGGCGTCGATGCTTTGCGGCGTGTCGACCTCCTTGCCCCAGATGGTCTTCTTCCGGTCGTTGCAGGGCATAGCGGCCGCGCTCATGGGCCCGATGTCGCAAGCCATCATGTATGATATCAACGCGCCCAGCAAACAGCCGCGCGCCGTGGCGCTGTGGGGGATGGTATCCATCATCGCCCCTATCAGCGGCCCATTCATCGGCGGATACCTGACCGAGACACTGAACTGGCGCTGGGTATTCTTTGTCAACCTGCCGATCGGCCTGCCTGCACTCGCCATAATATGGTGGCTGCTGCCCTCGCGCCCGCTGGATCGGCGCAAGCTCGACCTGTTCGGATTCTCCATGCTTGCCCTGGCGCTGGGCTCGCTGCAGCTCATGCTTGACCGGGGCCAGCAGAAGGACTGGTTTCAGTCCTGGGAGATCATCATCGAAGGTGCGATCGCCATATCGGGGTTGTGGCTCTTTGTGGTGCACAGCATGCGCACGCGCCTGCCCCTGTTTCATGGCACATTGCTGCGCGACCGTAACTTCATGGCAGCCGTCTTCCTGATGGCGGCGATTGGTCTGGCAAATGTCGGGCTCGCCGCGTTGCTGTCCACCATGTACCAGAATGTCTATGGCTATAGTGTCATGGACACGGGCTTGCTGCTGGCGCCGCGCGGTGCAGGTGTGATCATAACCATGTGGATCACCAACCAGCTCGTGCTGAAGATGGACTATCGCTACCTCGCCGTGTTCGGCTTTCTCGTCTCGGCCTATGCGATGTTGATGATGTCGCACTGGTCCCTCGACCAGTCCTCCGGGCCTATTATCGTCTCCAGCTTCGTGCAGGGGTTGGGCCTGGGCTTCGTCCTTGTCCCCATGCAGCTTCTCGGCTTTGCCCGGCTGCCCGTCCAGTATCGCATGGAAGGGGCGGCGCTTGTTGCGCTTTCCCGCAATCTTGGCGGATCATTCGGCATCTCGGCCATCGTCACGATGCTGGCCCGAAACACCCAGGTCAGCCACGCCGACATCGCGGCAAATGTTACGTCCTTCAGTATCCCTTCCGTCGACATCGGCGCGCTTGCTGACCAGTTCGGCAGCGTGGGCGGATCAGCGATGCTGATGCTCGACGGCATAGTGAGCAGGCAGGCGCTGATGATCGCCTATCTTGACAATTTCTATGTGATGTTCTGGGTAATGCTGGCAATCGCTCCATTGCCATTGATTGCGCAACGGCCGCCGCGGTTCCAAAAAGAGCAACAGCCGGTGGCAATGGCTTCACACTGAACAACGGGCCGCGCCCCGGGGATGAGGAACGCTATACCAACGAGAATGAGCGGATCCTCAGCTGCGCCATGTATTCGGATTGGGTGTCCAGCCCCAATCACCGGAAAGACTAGCTGTTTTCCCATGTCAGCGTGCTAGACTGGAACCGTGCTTTTCCCGGATTTCCTGATCGATCCATCCGCGCTTGCCGGAGGCTGGACAGGTGAAATGAGACCGCTGGCCTTCGTCCCGGTCGATGCCTTTCTCGTCGATCTGTTCGCGCGCGATCTGCCGCCCTTTCCCGTCATCGGCCTTGGCGATGCGGCGCATCCGCTGGCGACGAGCCTCGATGCCATCGTGCAGCCGCCGGTCACCGCCGACATGCTGGCGCGCGCGATTGTCGCCAACCCGTGCGCCGCCGGGATAGCTGTCCAGCTGTTGCGCAGGCTTGAGCGGATGGACGTCAGCGCCGCGCTGTTCGAGGAATCGCTGGCTTATGGCCTGCTGCAGGGCAGCGCCGAACATGCCGCATGGCTCCGGTCGAACCTTGCGGGTACTTCATATGGCGAGGGCCGGGTGCAGGCCCGCCGCGACGGCGATGTGCTGCATATCCTGCTCGACCGCGAGGCGGCGCGCAACGCGATCGACAGGGCCATGCGCGACCGGCTGCACGAGCTGTTCATGCTGGCCGCGCTCGATCCCGAACTGCGGACGGTCACGCTGACCGGGGCGGGCAAGGCCTTTTGCATCGGCGCCGACCTCAGCGAATTCGGCACGACCCGCGACCCGGCGACCGCGCACCTGATCCGCATGCAGACCCTGCCGGCCCACGCCATCACAGGCTGCGCGGCCAAGCTGGAGGTCCATGTCCAGGGCGCCTGCGTGGGCGCAGGGCTGGAGATGGCGGCGTTCGCACGGCGGATTACCGCCACGGCCAATGCCTGGTTCCATTTGCCGGAGCTGGCGATGGGCCTCATTCCCGGTGCTGGCGGCTGTGTTTCGGTCTCCCGCCGGATGGGCCGGCAACGGACCGCGCTGATGATCCTGTCAGGCCGGCGGATCAATGCCGCGACCGCGCTCGACTGGGGCCTGATCGATGCGATTATGGACGATCCGTCCGTCGATGATGGTGCAGCGGACCAGCTCTGAGGTCAGGCGTTCTCGCGCCTCGGCCCATGGGCGGCCCAGCAGGCACAGATCGGCGGGTGCGCCCGGCGCGATGCGGCGCTGGCGCGACAGGTCGGCCGGGTCTGCCAGATAGAGGTCCAGCGCTTCCTCGGCTGAGAGCGCCTCGCGCGCGCCCAGCCTTACACCGTCGCGGGTGCGGCGCGATAGTGCGGCCGCCATTGCCGCCCATGGATCGACATCACCGAACGGCGCGTCGCTGCCACCGGCCAATATGACCCCGGCGTCGCGGAAAGCCGCCAGCCGGTAGAGCTGGGGCAGGGTGTCCGCGTTGATGTCGCGCCGATACTGGTCGCCCCGTTCCACGATGAAATGCGGTTGCGAAACCACCCAAAGCCCCAGCCGGGCGATCTCCGCGATCAGATGATCAGGTGCGACCGATGCATGCTCGATGCGGTCGCCGCGCAGGATGCCGGCCTCCTCGATCGCGGCGAGGGCGAAGACGAGTTCCGTCTCGGTCGTACAATGGACGGCCAGCGCCCGGTCCTGCCGGTGTGCCGCGGCGATGAAGGCGACCGCCGCGTCATAATCGGGCAGTTGCGCTTCGTGGAGATGGAGCTTGGCCGGGCCGATGGCGAGGCGGTCGGTCGATGGGGCCTCGGCCAGGGACAGCGTACCGGCCAGCCGGCATTTCTGGGCGAGGGCGCCCGCCGCCTGCTGCGCCGCGAAATGCCGGGCCATTGCCGGGTCGTTGGACGGCGACATGTCGGTCACGCCGGTGATCCCCAGCGTCGCCAGCTCCGCGCTGATGCCCGCGAACGAGGGCGGCACGGAGCCCAGCGCCTGCCGGAGCCATGCGTCCTCGTCGAACAGGCGGCCGGTCTCGCGTTCAAGGCCCGGCGGCGGCTCGGCCAGCGCGAGAATGGCGTCCAGCCCGGCCGAATTGAAGAACCACATGCGCCCGGAGCGATGCTGGATGCGGACCGGCCGGTCGGGTGCCATGCGGTCGAGCGTCGCGCTGTCGAGCATCCCCGCTACGCATTCATGATAGCCGATGCCGCGCAGCCAGCCGTCGCCGGGACGCGACAGGCACTCCGCCAACCCCGCCGCGTCCGCGACATCCGGCGGGCCGCAGGACACAGACATATGCTTGGCAGCCAGGGCGGCGAGGTGGATGTGATGATCGTGCAATCCCGGCAGCAACGCGCACCCGGCGGCATCGAGAATATCCTCCCCCGCCAACGGGACAAGAGCCCCGATCTCCGCGATCGTGGCATTGCCGATACGCACATCATGAAGGCCGTGCCGGCCCCAGAGTTCGGCGTCCCGGATCAGCATAGCCACTGGACCGTGTCGGCGCCAAACGGCCGCGCAGGACTGGCGGTGCGCCGGGGAACGGCCGGGAAGGGTGCGCCTTGCGCTTCGGCCCAGGATTTCAGGGCGCTCTCAAATGCACCCCCGTCGCGCGCGCGTTCCGCCTTGATGGCCGAAGCGACGACTGCACTCATCGAGAGGATGATCCGTGCGCCCGCGCCCGATGACCAGCGCTCCCATGCGAGCCGTGCCGCCACGATCCCGGTCAGCGGATCGGCGATCGCATCGCCGACGAAACCCACCGTCCCACTCGCCTCGCGCAGGGCAGCGCTGAGCCCGCCCGCGACGCCGCAATCATCGCCAAAGCCGACCCAATTGGCAGCATCGCCCTCCGCGCCATGGCCTGTGATCGTCATCCAGACCAGACTGGGGTTCACGCGCACGATCTCGTCCGCATCGATGCCGAGCTGGAGCAGGGCGCGCGGCCGCGCCGCCTCGATGACGATGTCCGCGCGCGCCAGCAGCGCGATCAGGCGGCGCCGGTCCTCGTCGTCGCGCACATCAAGCGCAACACTCGCCTTGCCCTGATTGAGCAGCGCGAACAGGCCGGGATCGCCGCCCCGCATGCTGTCGGGCCGCGTCACGCTCTCCATCTTCACCACCTCGCCGCCCGCCAGCCAGAGCAGATGCGCCGCCAGCGGGCCTGCCCAGAGGGCCGAGAGATCGACAATGAGGGGCCTTCTTGCTGAACCGTTCCCTTCGAGCGAAGTCGAGAAGCCTTTGCGCGGGGTGTCTCGACTTCGCTCGACACGAACGGAGGAGGGCTCCCTGATCGAGGGCTCATCCATCGCCGCAATCGCCAAGCCCATTTCGCGCCCACGCGCCACCAGCGGCAGGCTCTTGCTCTCCGCTATGCGCCGGGCGATGGCCTCGCCATCTAGCGCATCATCGCGAAACAAAGCGGGAAGCAACGCCCGGTCGTCCTGCCTTGCAAGGTTCAACGCGACCCAGCCGTCCCGCGCCGCGAACAACCGGCACCCGCCCCCCGCCGAAACAGCGCCCGGTATGCGAAACCCACCCAGCATCGCGCGCTCGCCCACCAGTCCTGCACCACTGAGGCCCTGCAGCGAGGGCGACCCGGTCGCGTCGGCAAATGCGGCGATGTGCCGGTCGGCCCAGCCGGCCAGCGGGATCGCCGGCCCGGACGGGTACTCAGTCGCCAAAGAGCTTCTTGACCTCGCGCCGTAGCAGCTTGCCCATCTCGTTATAGGGCAGTTCATCGACGAACAGCACCTTCTCCGGCACGCGCGAGGAGCGCAGGCGCCCACGGATCAGCTCGCAGAGCACCTTTTCCTCGGGCGCTTCATGGCCGGGGCGGACGACGCAGACCAGCCCCACCGCCTCGCCCCATTCGACCGAGGGCACGGCCACCGCGCAGCTGTCACCTATCGCAGGGTGCGTGGCCACCACGTCCTCGATCTCGCCAGGCGACATATTCTCGCCGCCCCGCACGATCACGTCGTCGGCACGGCCCGCGAGGAAGAGATAACCCTCGTCATCCAGCCATCCGGCATCGCGGGTCGGGAACCAGCCGTCCGCGTCCAGTGCGCTGCGTTCCTTATATTCGCCCGACACCTGGTCGCCGCGCACATAGATCTCGCCGCGTTCGCCCGCAGGCAGGAGTTTCCCGTCCTCGTCGCGGATTTCCAGCTCGATGGTGGGCAGCGGCTTGCCGACCGACGCCAGCCGCGCGCGCACCGCCGGATCGTCGGACCCATGGGCGGCACGATGTTCGTCGGGGCCCAGCAGGGCAACGGTCGAACTGGTTTCGGTGAGGCCGTAGGCATTGGTGAAGCCGGCGGTGGGAAACAGGCCGAGCGCGCGGTGGATCAGCTCCAGCGGCATGCGCCCGCCGCCATAGGCGATCGCCCTGAGCGACGAGAGGTCGGCCTTCACGCCCTTGTCCAGCTTTTCGATGATCCGCGACAACATGGTCGGCACGACGAAGGCGTTGGTAGCGCCCTCCGCCTCGGCCAGCTTGATCCACGCCTCGGGCTCGAAGGCCGGCAGCATCAGGATGCGGCGCAGCGAATAGATGGAACTCAGCAGGGCGGAGATGCCCGCGATATGATAGGGCGGGACGCTGACCAGCGCCGCGTCCCCCTCATCGGCGGACGCGAACTCGACCGTGCCCAATATGTAGGACAGCAGGTTGGAGTGGCGCAGGATCGCTGCCTTGGGCGCAGCTGTCGTGCCGCTGGTGAACAGCTGGATGGCGACGCCCTCGCCCTCATCGCCTTCCTCGGGCGACGTCGCTGCGGCTGCCTGCGCCTCAGCGACGAAAGCGGCGCGGGTGCGCACCTGATGGCCGGCATCCGGGCACAGGCGATCCACGCGGGCCACATCGCCGATGATGACCGCGGGCGCGATCCGGGCGAGCAACGCCGCAAGATCGGCATCGGCCAGCCGGTAGTTGAGCGGGCAATAGGGCACGCCCGCCAGCGCGGCGCCGAACAGGGCGATCGCCGCTGCCTCGCTGCTCTCGTCGAGCAAGGCGACATGCTGGCAGCCACTCTGGCGGATATTCTCCGCAGCGCCCCTGGCCGCCGACAGCAGCGCGCCATAGGTCCAGCGCTTGCCGTCGCACACGAGGCTGACGCGGTCGCCAGCGGCATCCGCCGCCATTTCAAGAATGAGCGAGATGTTCATGCCGGTTATATCAGTCCGAAGCTGGAAGCGGCTTTGCGTCCTTGATGGACAGCGCAACGCCATTGACCGACAGCGATCCCTTGCCCGCCTTCACGCAGAGCAGTTCGAACTTGCCGTCGGCATCGACATAGCGCTTGCCCATCAGCGTACCGGCCGAGAAATCGGCGCTGGGCGTGCCCGGTGTCGCTGTCTTTTCCTCGGTCATCGGCGCGCCGCCGCATTCGATGGGGCCATCGCCCAGGCGAATGATCATCACCTCCGTGTCGCACACGGCGCTTTTGAGTTTGGTTCCTGCCTTCATTGCGGGGTATCGTCCAGATGTCGCGTCACGCGATTGCTCCCTTCGCCTTTAGGCGCTCGATCCGGTCCCATTCAAGCCCAAGTTCCAGCAATACCGCCTCGGTATGTTCTGATGCCTGCGGAGCGCGGGTGGTCTGGACCGGCTCATGATTGAACTGCACCGGACCACGCACGATCTTGAGCGGCGCGCTGCCGTCGATGGGGTCGACCTCCAACAGCATGTCATTGGCCAGCGCCTGCGCGTCCCGCCCCAGATCGAGCAGGCTGTTCGCGGGCGCCCATTGGCCTTTCATGGTCTGCAGGCGCTCGCACCAATAGGCAAAGGGCCTGGCCGCGAACGCCGCCGCGATCAGCTCCCCCGCCGCGGCGGCATTGGCCGTGAGGGCTTTGGGGTCGGCAAAGCGCGGATCCCCGGCCAGGTCCGGCAGGCCGAGATGCTCGAAGGTGTCGCGGTCAGGCGATGGCGCCCTTTTGCTTGAGACTCTCGATCCGGTCCCATTCCATGCCGAGTTCCATCAACAGCATCTCGGTATGTTCCGATGCTCGCGGCGCGCGGGTCGTCTCCAGCGGTTCGCCATTGAACTGCACGGGGCCGCCATCCGGACCGTGTGGCGCGACAAGGAAACCGGCGAGATCAACTTCTTCCCGGCCGACAAGTTCGAATGGGTGCTGAAGTTGAACACGGTCGGCACTTTTCGCTGCCTCACCCGTTCGGCGGCGGGCATGATGACGCTCGATCCGATCGATGGCGAGCGGGGCGTTTTCGTGAATACGGCGTCGGCTGCGGCATGCAGCCGCGCTAAGGCCGCGAGGCCCCGGCGGTCGGGGCAGGGCGGTATCGCCGGAGCGAACTCCAAGGTCTATTTTCTGGATGCCCTGCAGGGCACTGACCGATTGGCTGCGCGTCCGCAGTATGCTAACTGAGCTTATTATAAGGGCAATGAGTATAAGCCAGGTAGGTGAGGAAATGAAGAAATTTGCGTATCTTGTAGCCGTTGGCGCCTTCGCGATCTCGTCGATTGCAGCCCAGGCGGACACAGCTGCCGTCAAGGGCAAGATGCTTATGGCGCCGGCGGTTCGCGTCTCGGCACCATCATGCTGGTGACCCAGGAGGGATCGGCCCAGCTCATCATCGACGGCAAGCTGATTACGGTTCCCGCTGCCTCGATCAGTGCGGCCGAGGGGAAGATTGCGACCGGCCTCACCAAGAATGAGGTTATCGCGATCCGCTGAATTCCGGCGGCCGGATGGTCCTTCCGGGCCGCCCTGCGTGATATGGAGCCGCCTGGCCTGCCAGGCGGCTTCTTCTGTCGTTTGGCTCCCCCGGCAGCCTTATTTCATCGCCCTGACGTTGTGATATATCTGGTCGAGAATGATCCTCAGTTGCTCGAGTTGTTCATCCGACAGGCTTGCATAGATCTGCTTTTCATTTTCCAGTGCGATGTCGGCCAATACCGAAAGATGCGGCTGTGCCTTGGCGGTAAGGCATACGCTATAGGCGCGGCGATCATCCTCCCGCGGCAGCCGTTCCAAAAGTCCGTCGGAGCATAGGCGGTCGATCAACCGTCCTGCGGCGGCTTCGGAGATCTGCAATTGCTCGGCGATACTGCGCTGCGTCGACCCGGGATATCGGTTCACGACGGCGATCAGCGCCCATTGCGACCGGGTGAAGCCAATCCGGGCCACGCTCTGGTCGAAGCGGTTGCGGAGCAGCCGCGCAATGACGGTCAATTTGAAAGACAGGTCTCGCTTGCGATTCGGCGCATCCCTGGTGGCGGTGCCCGGCATCATGTCTCCCCCGGGGGACGCCCCGTTTTTCACACCCGCTCGATAATGATGCCAGGGGCCATGCCGCCAGCCGCGCACATGGTGATGAGGCCATAGCGTCCCCCGATGCGCTCCAGCTCGTCGAGCGCGGTGCCGATCAGCACCGCGCCGGTCGCGCCGATCGGGTGGCCAAGAGCGATCGCGCCGCCATTGGGATTGGTCTTGGCCCGGTCGATGCCGAGGTCGCGGATGAACTTCTCGGTCACCACCGCGAACGCCTCGTTCACCTCGAACACGTCGATGTCCGCGATGCTGAGCCCGGCCTTGGCCAGCACCTTCTTCGCCGCTGGCACCGGCGCGTTCAGCATCAGCGTGGGGCTATCCCCGACATTGGCGGTGGCCACGACCCGCGCGCGGGGCTTCAGGCCATGCGCCCTGGCATAGCTCTCCGACGCCAGCAGCAGCGCGGCCGCGCCGTCCACCACGCCCGATGAGGTGCCGGCATGGTGCAGCGGCTTGATGTCCAGCTCCGGATAGACCTGGTTGATCAGTTGGCGATAGGTCGGGCCATCGGGCTGCGACGGCATGTCGAGGAACATCTCGAACGCGGGCTTCAGGGCCGCCAGCTGCTCCAGCGTCGTGCCGGGGCGCGGATATTCCTCATGGTCGAGGATGACATTGCCGTCATCGTCGAGCACCGGCACCGTCGACCTGGCAAAGCGTCCCTCGGCAATGGCGATCGCGGCGCGGCGCTGGCTCTCCACGCCAAAGGCGTCCAGCGCCTCGCGAGTAATGCCTTCCAGCGCGGCGATCGCGTCGGCGCACACGCCCTGGTTGGACTGGGGATGCTTCTTCTGCAGCCGCGCATTGCCGGTGTCGAGCCCGCCCGGCGACTTGACGCCTGCTGCCCGCAGCTCGCCGCCATACCACATGACATGGGACATCATCTCGGTCCCGCCCGCGATCAGCAGGTCCTCCATGCCGGACATGATCTGCGCGGCAGCGAGGCTGGTGGCGGTAAGGCCGCTGCCGCAGAAACGGTCGAGCGTCACGCCGCTCGCGCGCACGTCAAAGCCCGCATCGAGCGCGGCCATCCGGCCCATGTCGCCGCCCTGCAGCCCCATTTGCGCGCTGGTTCCCCAGATGATGTCATCGACTTCGGCGGTGTTGAGGTTGTTGCGTTCGGCGATCGCTTTGAGCACCGTCGCCGCCACATGCTGCGGATGCAGGGTCGACAGGGCGCCCTTGCCCAGCTTGCCGACGCTGCGGGGGGTGCGCACCGCGTCGATGATGAATGCGTCTGCCATGAAATCTCCCTCGTCTGGGCCGCTGCTATCGCATGACCGGGTTCAACCCGCTATACCAGCCCATATCGCGCCCGCGATTGTTGAAAACAAGATCAGTGGTCCAGACACTCGCCCAGGCACTCGACAGCAGCGCGCTTTCGGGGCATCTGGCGGTCAATGGTGATCCGTCGCCCATCAACCCCAGTATGAGACTTCAGCCCGACCCATGGCCATCAAGCACGCCCTTCCCGTCACCCGCGCCCAGGACTTTTCCGCCTGGTATCAGGCCCTCATCAGCGAGGCCAATCTGGCCGAGGAAAGCGGCGTGCGCGGCTGCATGGTCATCCTCCCCTGGGGCTATGGCATCTGGGAGCGCATCCAGAAGCTGATGGATGCGCAGATCAAGGCGGCGGGCGTCGAGAATTGCTATTTCCCGCTCTTCATTCCGCTCTCCTTCTTCGAGAAGGAGGCCGACCATGTCGACGGCTTTGCCAAGGAAATGGCGGTCGTCACCCACCATCGCCTGAAGACCATCGACGGCAAGCTCGTGCCCGACCCGGAGTCCAGGCTGGAGGAGCCACTGGTCGTGCGCCCGACCTCCGAGACCATCATCGGCGCCGCGATGAGCCGCTGGATCCAGAGCTGGCGCGACCTGCCGATGCTGACCAACCAATGGGCCAATGTCGTGCGCTGGGAAATGCGCACCCGCATGTTCCTGCGCACCACCGAGTTCCTCTGGCAGGAGGGCCACACCGCCCATGCCGACCGCGACGACGCCATGACGGAGGCCCTGCGCGCGCTGGAAATGTATCGCAGCTTTGCCGAAGGGCCGCTGGCGATGCCCGTGGTGGCCGGCGAGAAGCCGGAGAATGAGCGCTTTCCCGGCGCGGTCGCGACCTACAGCATCGAGGCGATGATGCAGGACGGCAAGGCGCTGCAGGCCGGCACCTCCCATTATCTCGGCACCGGCTTTTCCGAGGCGGCGGGCATCCGCTATCAGGACCAGGAAGGCGGCCAGCAACTGTGCCACACCACGAGCTGGGGCGTGACCACCCGGCTCATCGGCGCTGTCATCATGACCCATGGCGACGATGACGGCCTGCGCTGCCCGCCCCAGATCGCGCCGCAGCAGGTGGTGATCGTGCCGATGCTGCGCGACACGCCCGAGGACGATGCAATTATCAATTATTGCAAGCAATTGCAGGTAGAACTTTCCAGCCTGTCTGCGTTCGGCGAGCCGGTGCGCGCCTTGTACGACCGCAAGGCGATCAAGGCCGCCACCAAGCGCTGGGGCTGGGTCAAGAAGGGCGCGCCGGTCATTGTCGAGGTGGGTGGGCGCGATGTCGCGGGCGGCAATGTCTCGGTGCTGCGCCGCGACCGCCTCTACCGCGCCGACGGCAAGACCGACAGCGCGATCGTGCCGCGCGACGCCTTCATCGCGGACCTGCCCGCCATGCTGGCCGACATTGAGGTAACGCTCTACGCCGAGGCGCGCGCGTTCGTCGACGCTAACATCACGCGCGACATCGCGGACACGGCCGCGCTGGAGGCGTTGTTCAGTGCGGACCGTCCCGGCTGGGCGGAGGTGAACTGGGCCAGGCCGACGGGCGACGCGCTCGACAAGGTGGTCGAGTGGCTGAAGGCGCGCAAGCTGACGCTGCGCAATGTGCCGCTCAATGCGGCGCCTGCGAGTGGGATGTGCGTGTTCACCGGCGATGCGGCGGTGGAGCGGGTGCTGGTGGGGCGGGCTTATTGAGCCCCTTTGGGCTGAAGCCGGGTCCGCTGGCTTGGGGGGAACCAGGATAAACCTCTGAGCCGTCATTCCCGCGAAGGCGGGAATCCAGTTCCTGTGCCTTCCGCTGATTAAACCGGCGGGAGGTGGATTCCCGCCTTCGCTGGCATGACGGAAAGTGGTCGAAAGCCGTCATCAAATCTCTTTCGCTCCAGCGTCCCTAAGCTCCCACTGTCCCACGTGCTTTCCATCATGGCAGGCTCAGCCGTGCCCTTACGTACCGACCCGCAGGGGCACGGCCATGAGCAGGCGGGAAAAAGATGGAGAACTTCCATGCGTGATATGAGCGAAGTTAGAGAAGTTTGGAGGCTTTATGCCTCGGGCCTACCTTTGGAGACATCGGTGCTTGCACCCCTGCGCGCCTGCCGTTAAGTTCCTGTTTCGTTCCATTCTGGGGGTCGCGCGCATGGACGTGAGCATTGCAGCCTTTATCCTGATCGCCCTGGCTGGCGGTTTCCTGCTGGCCTGGGTGTTGCGCGGGCGCGATGTGGCACGGCTCGGCGCTGAGCGGGCGGATCTGGCCGACCGGCTCACCCGCAGCGAGGAGATGCGCAACGCCGCGCTGCGCGATCTGGCGGTGGAGAAAGAGCGCGCCGATCAGGCGGCCGCGCTGCGGGAGCAGGTGGTGCAGCTCACCGGCGAGCGTGACCGGGCGCAGGGTGAACTTCTGACACTGCGCGCCGACCACAAGGCGCGGACGGAATCGTTCGAGGCGCAGATCGCCGCGCTGCAGCAGGTGCGCGAACAGATGTCCGCGCAGTTTGCGGAAGTCAGCAACAAGCTTCTCAACGACGCGCAGAAGACCTTCCTCGACCGCGCCGACCAGCGGCTCGCGCAGGCGCAGGAGAAGAACGAGTCGCAGATCAAGGCGCTGCTGACGCCGGTCGAGACCACGCTGAAACGCTATGAGGAGGGGCTCGGCCGGGTCGAGAAGGAGCGCGCCGAAAGCTATGCGGGACTGCGCGAGCAGGTGGAGCAGATGCGGCTGGGCAATAGCGAGGCGAGGGTGGAGACCGCACGGCTGGTCAATGCGCTCCGCTCCAGCCCCAAGGCGCGCGGCCGCTGGGGCGAGCAGCAGCTTCGCAATGTGCTCGAGATGGCGGGCCTGAGCTCCTTTGTCGACTTCAAGACAGAGGTGTCCGTCGATACCGACGATGGGCGGCTCCGGCCGGATGCGATTGTACGCCTGCCGGGCGGGCGGCAGCTCGTCATCGATGCGAAGTGCTCGTTCAATGCCTATGTGGACGCGAGCAATGCCGTCGATGAAACGATGCGCCTGGCCTATTTGAAGGCCCATGCCGGGGCCATCCGCACCCATGCGCAACAGCTGGGCGCCAAGGATTACTGGACCCGCTTTGGCGATGCGGCGGACTTTGTCATCATGTTCATCCCCGGCGAGCATTTCCTGTCCGCCGCGCTGGAGCAGGACGACAATCTGTGGGAATGGGCGTTCGAGCGCAAGGTGCTGCTGGCGACGCCCACCAATCTCGTCGCTATCGCCAAAACCGTCGCCAATGTCTGGCGGCAGGAGAAGCTGGCGCATGACGCGCAGGAAATCGGCGCGCTCGGCAAGGAGATGTTCGAGCGGCTGGCGGTTGCGGCTGGCCACCTGCGCAAGGTCGGCGGCGGCCTCAACAACGCGGTCACCCATTATAACAGTTTCGTCGCGAGCTTCGAAACCCGCGTGCTGGTGACCGGGCGCAAGTTCCGCGAGCTCAACGTCGATACCGGCGGCAAGGAGATCGACATGGTCGAGGCCGTCGACCTGATGGCGCGCCTGCCCGAGCCATTGGTGGCGCTGCCGGCCGGGGAGGGGGAGGCCGTGCGCGACGCGGCGGAGTGACTGGCGCTATGCCTCCGGGGCCAAATTCGCCGGCATGCTGCGCACATGAATATCATATTGCGGGAAAGGGATTTCGATGCCGTTGTCGGCGAACAGCACCCAGACGCGGTTGAGGATGTCCGATCGCACATTGGCGACGCCGAGGTCGGGGTCGGCGATCCAGACGAGGATCTCATGGTCGATCGAGCGGTCCCCAAAACCGTGGAGCCAGACCGTTGGCTTGGGATCGGTCAGGACACGCGCGGCCGCGGTGGCGGCTTCGATCATCAGCCGCTGCGCCAGGGCGAGATCGCTTGAATAGGCAATGCCGACCGGAATATGCACGCGCACATTGGGGCTTGAATAGGACCAGTTTTCGACCGGCTCGGTCATCATCTGCTCGTTGGGGATGAGGTGCTCCTTGCCATCCCTCGTCACGACCGAGATAGCCCGCACGCCGATTTTGGTGACCATGCCGAAAGTCTCCCCGACCACGATCACGTCGCCCGGCTTGATCGAGCGATCCATCAGCAGGATAAGTCCGGCAATCAGGTTGCCGAACGTCTTCTGCAACCCGAAGCCCACCGCCAGACCCGCCGCGCCGGAGAAGACCGTCAGCGCCGTGAGATCTATGCCCAGCAGGTCGATCCCCAACAGCACAGCCACGACGACCACGCCGATGCTGGTCAGCTTCTGGACCAGCACCCGCTGGGAAATATCCAGCGCTGGCGTACGGCCGATCAGGTGGAGAAGAACGCGGTTGGCCACCTTGGCGATCGCATAGAGGACCGCGATGATGACGATCGCATTGATCATGGCGAGCAACGAGAATCGCCGCGTTCCGACCGAAAATCCGACCCCGTCGAGACCGGCGATGAACGGCTGCATGCCGCCCTGTGCTCCAGCCGTCGTCGCGGTCAGCGCGATGGCGGCAAGCAGTGCGGCCGCGATCCCGTCGAACCCCCATGCCTTGCTGATCCGGAAGGCGAGCAGTCCCGCCACTACACCCAGGGCAAGCGCCAATATCACATGCGCCAGCGGACTGAACGCGACAGCATGGCGGATAATCAGGAGGAGCAATGCGACCACCGCATATTGCAGGAGGGCGGTGACAAGCTTTCCGGTAGCCGTGCTCGCGGGCCCACTTACGGCTCGGATGCGCTCGGCCAGTGGCGGTCCGGCCCGGTGGCCCGCATACCAGCCGATCGCTGATGCCCCGGCGATCAGAACCATGGCGGCCACAATCGACTGGAGGTCTGATGAACCAGGTACCCTGATCCCGAACTCCTCGATCCACTGCTGCCAACCCATCGCGCGCCTCCTTCCGTCCCCTTATCGGGTCGTGCCGCGAATGTCTGATATCCGCCTGCCTCTCCTCACAACAGCCTTAACTGCGCACCCGACGCTTCAAACAGATCATGGCGCAGCGCAATCCGCGCCCCTTCCAACCCGTGCCGCCGCCGTGCCGCCATCATGCGGGTGCGGATAAGGTCCGCATAGGGGCCGGAGCCGCGCATCCGGCTGCCAAAGTGCGGATCATTGTCGCGACCGCCGCGCATCGACTGGATATGGTGCATTACCCTGGCCGCCCGGTCGGGGAAATGATCGTCCAGCCACTGCCGGAACAAGGGCGCGACCTCATGCGGCAGGCGCACCGGAATGTTGGTCGCGCTGATCACGCCCGCCTCCGCCGCTGCCGCGACCAGCGCCTCGATCTCATGATCGTTGATCGCGGGGATGATTGGCGAGAGGCAGGCGTTGACGGGAACGCCGACCTCGCTGAGCGCGCGCATCGCGGCGAGGCGCTTGGCGGGATGCGGTGCGCGCGGCTCCATCTTGCGGGCCAGCACGGGGTCGAGCGTCGTCAGCGATATCCCCACCGCCACCAGCCCCTGCGCCGCCATGCCGGCCAACAGATCGAGGTCGCGCAGCACCCGGTCCGACTTCGTCGTGATCATGAGCGGATGGCGGCATTGCGCGAGTATCTCGATACAGGCACGCGTGATCCGCCACTCGGCCTCGATGGGTTGATAGGGATCGGTATTGGTGCCCATCGCGATCGTCTTCACGACATAGCCGGGCCGGGCCAGTTCCTTGCGCAGCAGGGTGGCGGCAGTGGGTTTGGCGATCAGCCGGCTTTCGAAATCGAGGCCGGGCGACATGTCGTAGCGGGCATGGGTCGGCCGCGCGAAGCAATAGATGCAGCCATGCTCGCAGCCCCGATAGGCGTTGATCGACTGGTCGAAGGCGACGTCGGGCGATGTGTTGCGCGCGATGATCGTCCGTGGCTGCTCGATGCTTACGGTCGTGCGCAGCGGCGGCGGCGCCCCGTCCACATCTTCGCGCATGTCGAGCCAGTCGCCATCGGCGATATGCGCCGGAAGGGCGAAACGGGCGCTGGACTGATTGCCGGGGGCGCCCCGGCCGCGATGCACTGCCATGATCGAATAAGAACATATAGAGAACAAATTGACAAGGGCCGCATGTTGGCGGATCGTCCGACCTGCATCTTTTAAGGGGGAAGCAGACATGGTGATTCGGCAGGTTGCGCTCGGGGGGCTGGTAACGGTTGCGGCGTTTTGGGCGACGCCGGCCTTGGCCTCGGACCCGGATCCTTGTGGCGTCAATCTGGTCTGCGCGAGCAGTCCGCCATCCATCGTCAAGGCTTTGCAGGCGGCGGGCTATCAGGCTTCGCTCGGCAAGAGCGAGAAGACGGGCAACCCCAAGATCGACAGCGCGGCGAGCGGATATAAGTTCACCGTTTTCTTCTATGAGTGCGAGAAGGCTGTTAAATGCGGTTCGATCCAGTTCCAGGTGTCCTTTGCCGACGATGGCACCAACACAGCGGTGCTGGCGAACAAATGGAACAGCACCAAGCGTTTCCTGCAAATGTCGGTCGATGACGACAAGGCTCTGGCCGCCAGCATGGATGTGGCCACGATCGGCGGGTTGAACCAGAAGAATTTCGCCGACGTGCTGGACTGGTGGTCCACGATGCTGGGTGAGCTCAACAAATTCTTCAAAGCCCAGTGAGCGCGGGGGCGGGGGCAGGAAGGCTGCAAAAGGCAATTGCAAGGGCCTGAACGCTGTCATATAGGCGGCCCATCCTGGGGCCGTAGCTCAGTTGGGAGAGCGCGTCGTTCGCAATGACGAGGTCAGGGGTTCGATTCCCCTCGGCTCCACCAGGGTCTCTCCATCCAGCGGAAGTGCTGGACCCCGCAGAAGTCCTCAGATTTTTTTGCCAACTGCTACACTTTTCTGCTACACGGCGGGGGATGAATCAGATGGCGAAACCCAAGGGATTAGCCCTTCGCGGCGCGGTGTATTATTCGCGCGTGATCGTGCCCAAAATGCTCATCCCCAGGTTCGGGCGCAAACAAATCTGGAAGAGCCTGGGCACGTCCGACAAGGACGAAGCGGAAGCTCTGCATCTGAAGGAGGCCGCGCACTGGAAGGCGGCTTTTGTCGAAGCGGGAAAGCCAGAGCCACGGCGCAAATCCTCTAAGCTAGCGAAAGCGGATGTCGTCCTGACCGATGCCGATGCGGCGCGGTTGGCCCGCCGCTTCTTTGACCGGGCGCGTGCTGATCTCGACAGGGGCTCGCTATCATCGGCCGATGTGGACGAGGACGAACGGGAGCGGGTTGTCGAGGATTTGCAAGCGCAACTCTCCTCACTAACGACTTGGCGCAATCCCGATGCCCATATGCAGGTGGGGGAGGCGGCCACCCAGGCGCTGGAGGGCTCCGGTGTCTCGCTTGGCTGGAATACGGCGTCCTCTCAGCTTCTGGCGGAATATCTGCGCCGGGCGCTGATCCAACTTCATTCGATCGAGCTGGCCCGTCTGCTGGGCGATTACCGGGGCCAACTGGCGATCGACTACTGCTTGCAGGCCCGTGGCAAAAATTTCGATCCGCCATTCTCCGCGTTGGACAAAGATGGTGTCGCAAGTGGATGGCATATTATGCGGGTGCTACTGAAAACCGCCCGATAAAACGGATTAAGAGATGGCATGCTTACTAAACTTATGCCAGCTCGCACGCGTTCTCCCCAAGAGAGGACCGATGGTTTTCCATTCCTTCATGGCCGCCATTATGTTTTGCTGGCATGGAAAGTTGATTGTCCGCTCTCGGGAATGCCGGGCCGCGCCTCGAAGAATCGGGATGAGGCGCTGCACGATCCGCGGTGCGAGAACCTTGAGCGCCAGCTATTCTCGGCAGCCGCCCCTAAGCGGACTGCCAGGAAACCACGCACGACGGACATTCCCGCCAAAATAGATCGACCGGTAGGAAACGACCATTGCGGACATCGTAAATTACAGGCTAAAAGTGGCCGCGATGGTAGATTTTGTCGCATACCCGTCCCGTTGGCGCATCGCGCTGCTGATCCTATTAGCGGCAACGTTCGTTACACTTGGATTATGGATGGTCGGTGTTTTTGGCGCTCCGCCCAACTCGCGTCGCTACCCAGCCGCTGTCATCTTTGTAGTCGGCTGGTTTAGCGTTTTCTTCTTTGGACTGTGCGGTATCGTGGGCGTTAAGAAGCTCTTCGATACAAGCGAGCAACTGCGAATTGGACCTACGGGCGTTCGCTGGACCCCTTGGTCAGACCTTACTGTCCCTTGGTCAGAAGTGACTGATGTGACGACTTGGAATTATAAGAGAAATAAGACGATTGTCCTGCATCTGCGTAATCCCAAGCAGTTTCCTTGCAAGCGATCACTCGGCATTTTTGCTGGCGCCAACCGAATGCTGACTGGTGGTGACGTTTCGATTTCTTTGACGGCAACGGATCGCACCTTCTCCGAGGCCATGTCTGCAATAGAGCGATTTCGAACTTAGGTTTCCCGAACGTCTACTTTCCACCCGTTGCAGACGCGTGCGGCGACCGATCAACCTGACGAGCACGAACGTCCGAGATGGGGTGTTTTCGGACGGTCGGCTTTAGGCGCCGCGTTTGCGGAAAGCGGACCTAATTGCCTTTCGGGTGGCCCTTATAAAAAATATGGGCGAACCCAGCGCGCTGGCGCCATAAATTGCAAGAAAGCCGTAAGTCACGATCGGATAGCGAGACAATACCGCGTGCGCTGTGACCATGGCAATGGAACAGGAGACAAAAAAGAACGCTGTCACCGCAAAATGGTCAAGTCTTGATTTAATGTCATGCCGTTAGGTCTCTACGTACCGTTCCAAAGTCACTTTCAGCTTTGGTTGCAATCAAGTTGGCGGCGTCCGCCTCGCTTTTGGCAAAAAACACATCAGGATCAAACCGAAGATCATGGAACCGGCGGCTACCTCGCCGTCATACTGTCCAAAAACATGCCATCCAGCATATGAGCTTGCGGATGACACGAGAAGCACAATTACAAACAGTCCGGCGATGATACGCTCGATGGTGTTTGGAGGCCTTGTGGCCCATTCATACTCACTCATGAGCGCGATTATGCCGGTTCGCTGTCCCGGACGCAACGTCCGCTAACGGGAAGCGATGGCATCGCCATGAAAGGCAAAAATTGGTTGAAAGCGGACATAGCACTAGCGATGGAGGCCAAATGCGTGAAATCTGTTTTCGTCGCGGCCGATTTCGCAGACCATCCGTTCACTATGTCCACGTCGGTGCAACGGGTTGCCCGCGCTTCCAGCGAGCCCTTTGAAATGTCAGGCCGCAGCCTTGACCCGCTACACTTGAGGGGCTAGATTTCAGACTGTAGCAGGTGCAAAAAACAAAGGATTTCTGCGGTATTTCGGAGCTAATTGGCCTATCCCCTCGGTCCTGACGGCATCCACGATTTCAAGCGCTTATCGTCGCCGATTTCCAGCTCAACATCTCATCTCGTGCGCAGTTACATTTCCTCAATGGCTCATCCGCGCCAGGATATCTCACGAGCCGGCGGTCAGGGTGATGGTGATGGTGTCGCTATACGTTCCTGCCAGCTTCCCGGTCGGCAGGCCCGGCAGGGTCAGCACAAGTGACTTGCTCGAACCGCCGACCCCTGAACGCGCCAGATTCGTTAGAGTCGTGCCACCGGACGGCACTGTCTGGCTATCAAAGGTCATGGTGTAAGCGATCATCGAATTGGTGGGCGTATTCGGCGGCGCCACCGCGCCGGCAAGGACCATCTTGTTGCCGTTAGCCGACGATATGGACGCGTTGATCGCACCAGTGCTCTTGAGCGAGATCGCCAGATTCTGCGACGTTGTCGTGAAACTGCCGAAATTCACCGTTTGCGGGCCAGCCGTCACGACGGTCAGGAGGTTGGGGACGGTCACGTTGACCGTCGGGCCGGTGCCGGTCGTATTGCCCTCGACATTGCCGTTACTGACATAGCACTGGAGGCTGTAGGTTAGATTTTCCGAATAGATTCCTGATGTGAAATCGCTCGCTGCGGTATTGGCAGGAACGGTAATGGTAACAGTCGCGCTCGACGAACTGGGACTGGAGGAACTGGAGGCAAAAGCGAAGGACGCCCCTATAGTGTTGGTGGCCGTGGTGCCTGACGGGAAGGAAACAGTGGCGCCACCGCTGGTCGTGGTGATATTATATATCGGCCCGGCAAACGCACCGTTCTGACCAACTCGAAGAGTGGTGCTTGCGTTGCTGTCCACCAAGATAATGTGCGCGGTTCTGATGGCATTCGTGCCGGCCGGGCGCGTTAGGGTGATGGTGGAGGTCACCGTCTGCGCCGTCCCTGCGGGGAAGGGATTCCAACTTGGGATTGACGGTGTAGCGGGGCTGAACGATACGCTCATGTCACTGCTGTTGCACGCCAGCGCCCCCTGCGCCCAGCCGACCGTCGCAAGGGCCATTGTCAGCCTGAGAAGCTTTCCCATCATTTCTCTCCCTGCGTACTGGCCAGCGCGTGTACGTCGCCCAACTGGACAACGTCGTTGTCCGACTGTCCGACCATGATTTCGAAATATGTCGGCGGAACGGTCGGCATTTCGATCCGCCACTTGCCCGGTCGCATGCCCTGAGCGCCGAACTTGCCGTTCCGTCCGGTAAAGATCGTCATTGGCGGGCGCTTGGGATTGGCGAGGTCGGTCGCCTTGCCCGCCAGCAGTGACACCGCTTCACCCTCGGCGTCCAGCAGCCGCCCGAACACCAGCAGGTGGTAGTCCGATCCGATCTCCAGCCTGTAACCCGCGCGATTGGGCGGTTTGACCTGCGCATTGCCCTGGCCGAGGTCATAGCCGGCCGGTGCGTCAGGCACGTCATAGGTCATTATGCGGTCCGAATAGGCGCTCAGGTCCGGCGCCAAGGCAGGACCCAGCGCGCCCGACCGGGCGGTCTCCCCTCGCTTCTGCGGTTCCAGGCGCACGGACTTGCCCTTCAGGCTGCGATGCGGCCGTGCGATAAGGAAGCTGTTGGTGATCGGTCGCCCTACCGCAAACGCGCCATCCGCAAAGGCGATGGAAGTGCCGACCCGCAGCGAAGTGCGCTGATCGACATCCCGGCCGCCGCCGTCGGCAAAGGCGGCGATGTGGCTCACCCCTAGCTCGGCGCGATTGGCGATATAGGTGCCACCTGTATTGACCGTAGTGCCGTCCGGTGTGCGATTGACGTCGGCGGAAAGCGACCAGGCGCCCACGCCTTGGCCGCCCAAAGCCTGATAGGAGGCTCGCGCTCCGCCCCGTGTGTCGGCTTCCACCCGCGCCTGTGCGCGAGTTCCGAACCGCCGCACGATGCCCATCCGGGCAATGGCCTCGCGACGGCCATTGAAGCGGCGGTACTCTGTTTCGCCGATGAACCGCGTCGACTCCGACAGGTGTAGGCCGAACAAACTCCGGATGCTGAGATTGGCAGGCTGGTTGGCGCTCCGGGAATAGCGGACATCGGCGCCAATATAACGGTCCGGCCCCAGGGTGCGATTATAGCTGAGTGATGCCTGAACCGACCGTGCCGGTGTCAGCGTAAAGTTGCCAGGATCCGTGAAATGCGCGCTGCGATATTCAACGGCCGCGCGCAGCGATTGCGACTGAAAGGAGGCCGAACTTTGCTTGAGGAGCTGATAGCTGACGGCGATGGCAATCCCGGCGGGCCTGCCCCGCGCCCGCGACCCCGCGACGTCGAGGCCGATGAGGCCCAAAGGCGATCCGAACAGGACTTCCGCGCCGGCCTGCTGCGTGCGCCCGTCGCCTTGCATGTTGACGCCCGCCGTAAGCTGCGGAGACAGGCCGCGCCGCCAGAAACCCGATGCGACGATCGTGCTCGAATAGGCGAGGCCTGCGCGTGTCGGTTGCGAGAGCGCGCCCACGCTTGCCGAGAATTCGCTGAGCCCCGGTTGCAGCAATGACCGGTCGGAGAAGAGGCTGAAGTCGATCGAGTGCCGGTCGCCCGCTTCGTCCTCGATGAGCAGCCGGACATCGTTCGCGCCGTCTGCGAGCGGGAAATCGGCGAGTGAATATGTGCCCGGCTGGACACGCCGCCGTTCCACGCTGCGGCCGTTCACGATCGTCTCGACGGTGCTGGGCGCCAGAATGGTGAATGTCCGGCTGCCGGTCGCGCGGATTTCCCGTTGTGGCTCAAGTTGGTCATAAAGGCGCGCGACGGAGAGACCCGCCATGGCAGGTGCGCCCTGAAAGCTGCGCACGGCCGGCCGAAGATCGCCCCCCGTCCATCGGATAGCGCGATCCGCATCATCGATGACGATTCGGCTGCCTGCTCTGCGGAACGGCACGTCGCCCCGCCGCGCGGAGGCATAGGCCTCGCCTTCCGCCACGACACCGGCAATCCGGACCGCGCCATCGATGGCGGCGACGGGCGCCTGAACGCCGGCCCCAGCGCCTTGATATATGATGTCGGTCGACGAGCGTAGATTGAGATAGCCGGAGAACAGAGCCGGGGTCAGGTTCGGCTGGGTCTGGCCGGTCGGGCCGCGCAAGCTGATGCTGCGCATGCCGCGTACCGCTACCGGAATGATGATGGAAAGGGCAAGACGGTCGCCATCATAAACGAGGATGATGCCTTCCTTCGCCAGGATCGGCGCGCCGATCTCTCCCGCACTTCCGGCGGCTTGGACGATGCGGGCATAGGCATCGGCGCGCAATAATGGTTCCAGCAACTGAAGCAGGCGCGGCGCGGCCACCGACAGCTCGTCGAGCGGCGATACGGCCAGATCGACATCTCCGAGATAGGTCGGGCCGTCGGTTAAAGGAACAACGAACCGCAGGGTACGCTTGGTGGGGTTGATCCGCTGTCTGGGGGGAAAGTCTGCAACGGGGATCGGCGCCGGATCGCGAGCGGGACCGGGACCGGATGCTCCGGCCTGCCCGGCCGCGTCATATGCCTGGCCGCCTACCCCCATGACAATCGCGATAGCCGTCGCGGCGCGCAACATGCTGTACATGGGAAGATGCGCCACGTCCTCACGGCGTCCGCTCTTCCAGCATCTTCGCGGTCAACTGGCCGGCGGGGGACGGCAGATCGACAGGGATGACGATATTGCGGGTCTGATGCGCGGCGATCAGGCCATAGCCGACGAGTTGCTGGAACTCGGCTCCGCTCATCGTGCGCGCGAAGATTTCCGTGCCCTTGGCATCCTTTTCGCTGATGGCGATCCGGTGCTGGCTCAGATAGCCGTGCGCCGTCCCGGAATTGGTGACGCGCAGCATCGGCGCGGGCTTGCCGTCATGCGTGCCGAACGAGACGGAATCGATGGTGAGCGCCGGCTTGCCTTGCGGCGAGGACACGTTGACCAGCACCTGGAAATTATAGACGATCTGCACCGCCGACTGGCCCTCGGGCATTTTGACGGGCAACTGGTTGACGCTGACATAATAATGCTTGCTGGTATCGAGCGCGGGATCGCCGATCCACTGCACACGGAATGTCTGGGTCTGTCCGGCCGGAATGATCGCGCTCGGTGGAACGACCAGCAGATTGCCGTCATCCTCGCCGCCCGCGCTCAGTCCGTTTTCCCCCGGTACCAGCGGCTGGACCACGATTTCCATGGGCAGCGGCCCGGCGCCGGTGTTGTTGACGCTGATCGACGAGACAACGCCCCGCCCGGCCGACTGCAGGTCGACCACGACCGGGGTTACCGTCGTGGCAATCGCGGGAACGCTCGCCAGCAGGGCGGCAATCGCACTGCCCAAGGCTATTATGGTTTTTCCTACCCTGTTCATTCGTCTGTACCGCCTCAACATGTCGTTTCGGAAGCTCAGACTGAAGGCGTCAGTGTGAGAATGATCGTTGCGCTGTAAGCCCCGTCGATCAGCTTCGCACTATTCGCGGAGCTCCCCTTGTTCGTCGATACTACAAAGTTACTTACCGAGACGATAATAGTTCCTGTTTTTGGCGCATTCTGGGTCTTGGGGGCACCACCGTAGAGCGTCGTGCTGCCCAGCGCGGTCGTTTCGCCCGTAGTGACGTTTGCATCACTTGACGCCCAGCCACTGGCCTTGGCGGTGAAATTGACCGTCTGCGACTGGGCTGGTGCCAGGCTCGTGCGCGGCACATTGAGGCGCAGCGAGCGGGCGGAAACGGTTATCTGGGACCCTGAGTTGCAGGTCAGGCCCGCAATCGTCCAGCTTGCGTTCGACAAAGCCGGATCGAGCTTGCCGCTGGCCGGCACCGTCGTACTCAACGTCAGGGGTGCGGTCTGCGGCAGCACGCAGCTGCCGTTCAACTTACCCTTGACGGTGAAGGTACCTTGACGCGGGGAGGCGGCCTGCGCCGGCAACGAACCGGCGCAGGCGAAAATGATGCCCATGACTTGAAACGACCTGCGCATCATTCCGATCCTTTTCCTGCTCCCCCCTGCATAGATCAGACGGCAGGCGTGAGGGTGACAGTAATGGTGCCGGTATAGTTGCCCGCGACCGGCAGCTTGCTGTTATCCGTCAGATTTTCAGCTTTCACAACAAGTGTGGCCGCGACTGCGCCAATAGTAGAGCCGGTGGTAACATTGTTGCCGCCGAGCGTGACCTTGGGCGTGAAGCCCAGCGTGCTCGTGAACGCTGTATCGCTGGTGGTGTTGGTGGTCGTGATCGTGTTGCCGGAAAAGCTGAGCGTCGAATTGACGCCATTGCACCAGACCGACGTACCTGCACCGGTGTCAGCGCTCTGGTTGGTGATCAGGCGACCGGTCGTGCTGCTAATGCCGATCGTGCCGAAATCGATCACGCTGGTGGTGATCGCCGAGCAAGCGGCATTGACGGTACCCTGGACGGTGAAACTCTCAGCCATCGCCGGAGTGGCATTCAGTGCGGCCAGCGCAACCGCTGCCATAAGCAGTTTCTTCATTGGATATTCCTTTCACGTGGTGAGAAAACTGGGCCAGGCATCCCCCTGTCCCGGTACAGCTGCGGCTGGCATCGTTGCCGATCCGCCATCTGTCTGTGTGTTCGCAGGCCCCTCATGGCTGCGCCGCAATCGTAATGGTCAACGTGTCCGAATAGCTGCCGGCGATAAGCCGCGTCGTGCCGGGCAGCGTCCAGCTGATGCCGAGGGTTGCCGTCTGGCCGACTGATGTGCCTGTGCCCGATGACAGTCCGGTTGAGGCCGGCGAGAGCGCGCACGTACTTGCGCCCGTGACCAGATTGCTGGCCACGCAGTTTCCGCTCACCGTGCCGCCGCCATTGTCCAGCGGTACCGAGATCGAGAGCGAATAGTCGAGCTTGTTACTGAAGCTGGAGGACGGGGCCGCCGTAGCGGTCTTCAGGCCGCCATTCGCGGATGTAGCCTTGATGATATATTTCGCGTTGCAGGTAACCGACGCACTCGCACTGACCGTGCCATTGGCGTCCAGATTGGCGGCGCTGAAACCGGATGCAGCTGTGAGGCCGCAGGTGGTCGGGATTGTGCCGGTCGCCGTTACGGTGAGGGTCTGGGCAAAAGCCGGGCCACCCGAAGCCGCGAACAGAAGCGCCGCAGCAGCAGCGGTCGTATGGAAATTTAAATAGGTTCCTAAGCTTTCCAAGATCCTCCCCGCCCATTCGCGCTACGATTAAATTTTGAGCGCTAGAGGCAAGGTAAATAAATCGTGAAGTCGTTACAATAGAATTTACCACGATAAAGTAGTATGGCTACTATATCTATAGATATATATCGTGAATAATGTCCATTTTTGGGACGGTTTGTCGATTTTTTCTAACATGACGCGCAGCAATCATGGATCGACAGGGGAGCCTACTATACCCATACTAAGCCAGCCTCCGAACTTCCAAGTCATTGGGAGGAGCCTGAACTCGTTCCTGATCCCGATGGGTTGCACACTGAGAGGAACCGGATGCAGCCGGAGGACATTGAAGCCGGTGCCCTGCGAATAGGGGGAGCGGCGGAGATACTTATGTGCCAGCGCAACGGCACGGTGCTTAGCATCATCCACTACAAGTGACAGCGCCGCACGGCGGATTACGTCATTGATGGCCGAGAAGCGGTCCGTCCGCTAGCGACCATTGCAGAGCGTGGTTATCCGCTTGCGGACATCCCACATGGCTGCCAGCGTTGTCACGTAGCAGCCCAGGTGAGGCAGAAGCCGGTGGAGAAGCAACAAATGCCAAACGCAGCCGTCATGTTCACAATCTTACCAGTGTCGGCCGTGGTTGCGTTGCTGGTTACGGTGGCAATTGCATATTTTCTGGGACGGCGTCTCAAGCAACAATTGCTCGCGATCCTCATTGCCGGTTTTGCACTTCCCGTAGCTATGATGCTCTCGGCGTTGTACGCCGTTAGTACAGACCAGCCCGATGGGCCGCCACCGGGCATGATGCTGTTGGGGGCCCTGTCTGTCGTGGCGGTTGTAACCCCAATCACATTGATTTTGAGCGGATTAGCGGTGCGGCGAGCACGGCGATAATTTTGTTCTGGATGTCCGCTTCGACCCTATCCCTTGTCAGAAGCCGACGGTCTGAAAACCACCCCATTGCAGACGCGTGCGGCGACCGATCACCCTGACGAGCCCGAACGTCCGAGAGGGTGGTTTGCGGACTGGCGGCTTCGGATTGAATTGAGCCGAAATGCGGATGATACTCCTTCGTTGATAGAGACTTCAGCGGTTGGAGACGGCTACTGCCCTATTTTTCATCAAAGCCATTCACATTGATAACGCTGGCTTTAACTGGGCTCATTTCAGGGCTACTCGGCTTTACGATCGCGTGTTGGTTGTGTGTGTCGCGGAATAACGATGATCAGGTGGGTTATCTTCAAGCTGAGCTTCGGTGTTCTCGCTATTGGTCCACACGAAGTGGAGAAATTGATGCAGAGTACAGGTTCAAAGAAGGTCATCGCGCTCTTTTAGAGGTGATAGTTGCTGAAGAGCCCTCAATAGATTACGGGACACCCGGCGTACGAAATGGCAGGGGCGTGGCTGTGGACCGTTATTTTCCTCTATCCGGTCCCAAGTTTGACGACCTTCACTTGGATCAGGAAAGATCGCGGAATATTTGTCGTGGCAGACATATAGGATATGCTGCGGCCTACAACGCGACAATGCTGCGTTTACTAGGCCGTTCAAATGACGCTTACTGGTCGGAGACAGCCAGCCCCGAAATCACGCGCCGAGCTGTCCAGTGAGATCAAAGCTTTTCGACGCGAAGGCTGGTGTTCAGTATGCGATGTGATGTCGCTGGATGTCCGCTAATTGGAAAGTGGCATGGCATCTGAGGCGACTGAAAATAGTCGTAAGCGGACACAGCACTGGCGATGCAGGCCAAACGCGTGAAATCTGTTTTCGTCGCGGCCGATTTCGCAGACCATCCGCTCACTATGTCCACGTCGGTGCAACGGGTTGCCCGCGCTTCTAGAGAGCCCTTTGAAATGTCAGGCCGCAGCCTTGACCCGCTACACTTGAGGGGCTAGATTTCAGACTGTAGCAGGTGCAAAAAACAAAGGATTTCTGCGGGATTTCGGAGCTAATTGGCCTATCCCCTCGGCTCCACCAAGGTCCCGCTAAGTGCGCATATTGTCCAGCCGGCTCTGGAACAGTTCGAAGGTCCTGGGCTGGGGCGGCTTCGGCGGCATGTCGGATCCTCGTCGTTCCTTCCGCCGACAAGTGAATCACAACTCGAAATCGAAGGAAACCCCTTCCCACGAGCGCGCGCGAAATCGCAAGCCGCTGACCTGGCGGCTTAGCGCCCAATCCCGGTCATTCAAGACTGATTCAAGGCTCGCCGAAGGTGATTCTACCAACGCATGAACGTTCGTTTGTGCGGCTGTGCGGCGCAGTCTGCATCGGTTCGTCGCACGATGCGCTCGAATTGCCCGCCCAACCCCGGAGTTACCGGGCGTGTTCATGTCCCGGAAAGGTTGGTCTGAACAGGCACAAATCCGTGGAGTTCAGGTGCAGCTACATGCCGCATATCTTAACGAAGCTAGATGGAGGGGTTCTGACAGCCGGATACGCCTTCACAGGTGCGGCTACCGGACGAAAAGCTGCGATCGCGCAGGCCCCGGCTGATCGAGTTTGAAGGAATAGCGCAATGAGTATCACTTCCAAAAGCCCAAAGCTTCTCTTACTGCTTGTCATGCTTGCCGGGTCGGCCTCGGTTAGCTTGGCTCAACAGCCGCAGGCCCCGTCCGAGGCTGGGGTCACGGGGACTGTAACCGACACGTCTTCGCCTGAACCGGCGACGAAAGGACCTGAGATAGAGGGCATTATCTCCGCGCGCAGCGGCGACAGGATGCAGGTCACGACCGCCGACGGCAGCAAGTCGGTCATCACCATCAATGATGCCACTCGGATCAAGGCTAGCGGAGGGTTTTTGAGTCTCAGTCGCAGTAAGCTTGCTGCGGCTTCGCTGCTCAACGGCCTGCCGGTTACCGTCAAGACATTGCAGTCGGGCGATGGCCTGGTGGCGAGTCAGATCGATCTCAAGAGCAAGGACCTCAAGACCGCAGCAATGATCCATAACGGCACCGACCAACGCTTTGCCGAACAGACTGCGGCAACCGAAGGGCTGCGCGGCCGCATGGCTGACATTGATAAGTATAATATCAAAAGCACGGCTAGCGTGAACTTCGACACCGGCAAGGCGGTGCTGTCCGATCAGGCGAAAGCCGATCTCTGTGCAACGGCGACCACCGCCGAGGGGATGAATAACGCCCTGCTGCTTGTAGTTGGTTACACTGATTCCACAGGAAGCGAGGAATTCAACCAGGCTCTTAGCGAAAAGCGAGCCGCTCGCGTCGTCAATTATCTTCAGCAGGTCTGCCATTGGAAGCCCTACCGCATGCTGACCCCCACCGGGATGGCCGAAGCGGATCCGGCGGCAAGCAACGATACGGCCGACGGCAAGGCACAGAACCGCCGCGTTGCGGTGAATGTTCTGGTCAGTAAGGGCCTTGACGGTCTGTGAGTGGCGGAGGGTGGGCTTTGCCCACCCTCGGTTCCCGGCTACGCGATGAGAACTGCTGGGCATGATCCTCTCCTGCTATTCCGCTTGTTTTCGAAACATTCTGAATTGCCGGCCAAAGGGTAGCGCTGGAAGTTCGCATGGTCCCTTGCCGAGTTCCCGGCTCGCGCTTACGGCACGCCTATGGGAAAGCAGGATTTGGCGCGTCAGGCGCCTTGGACATCGGAAGATTCGCCGGAGGGTGCCCGGCCGGCCGCGACCCTGATTCTTTTGCGTGATTTGGCGGACAGCAGCCAGGCGGCCCAGCTATTGATGGTGCAGCGGGCGACGACGATGAGCTTCGCCGCCGGCGCGACCGTCTTTCCAGGCGGCGCCGTCGACGATGCCGACCGGGCGCTGGCCGAGCATATTGCGCACGGCCTTGCACCGCAGGATGCGGCGGCGCGGATCGCCGCGATCCGGGAGACCATCGAAGAGGCCGGTATTGCGGTCGGGCTGACCCACGCGATCACGCCAGGCGATGTCGCGGACATGCGCGCGGCCCTGCATGCCGGGTCGCCGCTCGCCGAGCTTCTGGACAGGCGTGGCTATGGCGTTGATCTCCAGGCGCTGGTGCCGTTTGCGCGCTGGTGCCCGCAGACGGGGAAGATCGCGGCCGGCCGGCATTTCGACACGCGCTTCTATGTAGCGCGCGCGCCCGGCGATGACCATATCGCAACGCCCGATACGACAGAGAACATACGGTTGCGATGGGCCAGCGCGATCGAGATTCTCGCCGATTGCGATGCGGGGCGCGAGCGGGTGATATTCCCGACGCGGCGCAACCTTGAGCGGCTGGCGCGGGGGGCTTGCTTCGATGAAGTCGTCGCCATCGCGCGCGCCCATGCCATCGAAATGGTGACGCCTTGGTTCGAGGTGCGGGATGGCGAGACGCATCTGTGCATACCCGACCATCTCGGCTATCCCGTGACGTCGCAGTTGCGCGCCACGATCCAGCGTGGCTAGGGCTCCAGGCGCATTATTCGGGCATCGCTGGCCCTCCGCGTTCTTGAAACGGCGCAGGCGCGAATTTATGTTGTCAGGACGCCGCACTATTTCTATAGGCAGTGCGACTTCTGACATCGTTAATGTTGTTAGGGCCGGGGTCGATACGAACCCGGCGACGGACCCACTTGCTATAAAGGACCCTGCTTGGTCGAGATCGCCGTCCTCAATGCCATTATCGAACCCGAAGCCCGCGCTCTCGGATTCGATCTGGTGCGCGTGGCGTTTTTCGGCGGCGAGGGCGATCGCACACTGCAGGTAATGGCGGAGCGGCCCGCGACCCGGCAACTCACCATCGATGATTGCGCGGCCCTGTCGCGGCGGATTTCCGAGCAGCTCGACGCCCTCGAAGCGGCGGGACGCGACCCCATCAAGGAAGCCTATCGGCTGGAGGTCAGCTCGCCCGGCATCGATCGCCCATTGACGCGGCTCCGGGACTATGCCGACTGGGCGGGGCACGAGGCGCGCGCGACCCTCGTCGAACCGGAGGCGGACGGGCGCAAAACGGTCAAGGCCAGGCTCGCCGGCATCGACGGCGACATGGTGCTTTTCGACGATGCCAAGTCGGGCAGGCTCGCTGTCGCCTTCGACAACATCGCCAGCGCCAAGCTGCTGCTGACGGAGGCGCTGATTTCTGCTACCACACCGCTGTCCCTGGATGGCGCGGACGATATTCAAACCGAAGCACAGGAAGACTGAAGACCATGGCCAACGCCATTTCCGCCAACAAGGCTGAACTGCTCGCCATCGCGACCAGCGTCGCGTCCGAGAAGATGATCGACAAGGCGATCGTCATCGAGGCGATGGAAGATGCGATCCAGCGCGCGGCGCGGGCCCGCTATGGCGCCGAGAACGACATTCGCGCCAAGCTCGACCCGGAAACCGGCGACTTACGGCTGTGGCGCGTCGTCGAGGTCGTGGAGACGGTCGAGGATTATTTCAAGCAGGTCGACGTCAAGGCGGCGCAGAAGCTCCAGAAGGGCGCCACTGTGGGCGACTTCATCGTCGATCCGCTGCCGGCCATCGACCTGGGCCGCATCGACGCGCAGTCCGCCAAGCAGGTGATCTTCCAGAAGGTCCGCGACGCCGAGCGCGAGCGCCAGCATGAGGAGTTCAAGGACCGGGTCGGCGAGATCATCACCGGCGTCGTCAAGTCGGTCGAATTCGGCCATGTCGTCGTGAATCTGGGCCGCGCCGAGGGCGTGATCCGCCGCGACCAGCAGATCCCGCGCGAAGTGGTGCGGGTCGGCGACCGCGTCCGCTCGATCATCCTCAACGTGCGCCGCGAAAATCGCGGGCCGCAGATTTTCCTGTCCCGCGCGCATCCCGACTTCATGAAAAAGCTGTTCGCGCAGGAAGTCCCCGAAATCTACGACGGCATCATCGAGATCAAGGCTGCTGCCCGTGACCCAGGTTCGCGCGCCAAGATCGGCGTGATCAGCCGCGAGAGCAGCATCGACCCCGTCGGCGCCTGCGTCGGCATGAAGGGTAGCCGCGTCCAGGCCGTCGTGCAGGAAATGCAGGGCGAGAAGATCGACATCATCCCCTGGTCGGAAGACACGGCGACGTTCGTGGTCAACGCGCTCCAGCCCGCCACCGTCAGCCGCGTCATCATCGACGAGGATGAAGGACGGATCGAGGTCGTGGTCCCCGAGGATCAGCTGAGCCTCGCCATCGGCCGTCGTGGTCAGAATGTGCGCCTCGCCAGCCAGCTGACCGGCAAGGCGATTGACATCATGACTGAGGCCGACGCGAGCGAGAAGCGCCAGCGCGAATTCCTCGAGCGGTCGGAGCTGTTCCAGACCGAGCTCGATGTCGATGAGACGCTTTCGCAGCTGCTGGTGGCCGAGGGCTTCACCGTGCTTGAAGAAGTCGCCTATGTGGCGATCGAAGAACTTGCCAGCATCGAAGGCTTTGACGAAGAGCTGGGCGAGGAACTTCAGAGCCGCGCCCTCGAAGCGCTCGAACGGCGCGAGGCCGCCGCCCGCGAGGAGCGCCGCGCCATGGGTGTCGAGGATGCCCTGGCCGAAATGCCGCACCTCACCGAGGCGATGCTGGTGACGCTGGGCAAGGCGGGCATCAAGACGCTCGACGACCTGGCCGATCTCGCGACCGACGAGCTGGTCGCGCGCAAGCGGGTCGACCCGCGCCGCCGTGGCAAGGAAACGACCGAGGACAAGGGCGGCGTGCTCGCCGAATATGGCCTGAACGAAGAGCAGGGCAACGAGATCATCATGGCGGCCCGCGCGCATTGGTTCGCGGACGAAGAGGGGGAGGACGCAGATGCTGCGGAAGTCTCCCAATGATTGGCTAAGGGTTTTCCTTAGTTCCAGGCCCCGTAAACTTCGCTCGGGGCGATCGGTTTTTTGCAGAACGGGGGCGTCGGGATGACCGAACGCCGCTGCATCCTGTCGGGCGACCGGACGACGCCGGACGATCTGATCCGCCTTGCGATCGGACCTGACGGCACGGTGATGCCCGACGTGCGAGCCCGTGCGCCGGGACGCGGCGCCTGGATTGGCGTGCCGCGCGGCGAACTGGAGGCCGCCCAAGCAAAAGGACGGCTGAAGGGCGCGTTCGCACGTGCATTCAAGGGTGAAACACTTGCGATCCCGGACGATTTGGCCGGGCGGATCGACGACGCCTTGCGCAAGGAACTGCTGGACCGGCTGGGGCTGGAGGCGCGGTCCTCGACACTCATCACCGGCTTCGACAAGATCGACAAGGCGGCGCGGCGGGGCCAGGTCACGCTGCTCCTGCATGCCGCCGATGCGGGCGATGATGGCCAGCGCAAGCTCGACCAGGCATGGCGCGTCGGCGAGGAAAGGGAGGGCAGCGATTTTGCCGGCATCCGCTTGCCTGTGGACCGCAACGCCCTATCTATGGCATTGGGCCGGGATAATGTCGTCCACATCGCTATGATAGACGCGCGGGCGGGTAAACGTGTGCGTATCCTGCTCGATCGCTGGCAAAAATATACGGGTTGCGCTAACGCGGCGCAGAATGCTGCACCCGCCGATATGGCAGGTGCGACGCAAATGGCAGGTTTAGGCGTGGATGCAATCGGGCAAGCCGGTTGCGTGTCCGCGCCGAATGGAATTGGTGAAGGGTCTAGTTCGGTCGATGAGTGATAACAACGGAGATAAGCCGGTCCTGGGACGCAAGCCGCTTGGCCTCAAGCGGACCGTCGAGTCAGGGCAGGTGCAGCAGAGCTTCAGCCATGGCCGCAAGAACACGGTCGTGGTCGAGGTCAAGCGCCGGCGCATGATCGGAAAGCCGGGCGAGGCCGAGCCCGTGCGCGAACTGGCGCCTGCCGAAGCCGCGTCGCCGCCCGCACCGGTTGCGTCTGCGCCGGCACCGGCTCCCAAGGCGCCGCCGCCGCGTCCGGGCGACAGCCTGCTCAGCCGTCAGGAGCGTCAGACCAAGCTGCTGCGCGAAGCCGAAGAGGCGCGCATGGCCTCGCTCGAGGAAGCGCGCCGCCGTGAGCATGCCGAACGGCAGGCTCTCACCGAGGATGAAAAGCGTCGCGCCGAGGAAACCGAGGCACGGCGCCAGGTGGAAGAGGTTGTGGGCTCTGCCCCCTCTGCCGTCAGTGAACCTGTCATCGCGGCGGAGAAAACCGACGCGCCTGCCGAAACGGTTGTGGCGCCTGCCGCCGACACCGCGGAAGAGGGCGGAGAACGCCCAGCGCCGCGCCGCTTCACACCGGTCGCAGCGCCCAAGCGTCCCGAGCCGAAGGTCGAGCGTCCCAAGCGTAGCGCTGGCGCCGCCGATGATCGCCGCCAGTCCGGCAAGCTGACCGTCACGCGCGCCCTGGCCGACGACGACAGTGCCCGCGCCCGCAGTCTCGCCGCACTCAAGCGCGCGCGGGAGAAGGAACGCCGCTCTCATGGTGGTCCCACCCAGGCGCGTGAGAAGCAGGTGCGCGACGTTGTCGTTCCAGAGGCGATCACGGTGCAGGATCTTGCCAACCGCATGGCCGAAAAGGGCGCGGACCTGGTCAAGGCGCTGTTCAAGATGGGCACGCCCGTCACGATCAACGAAGTGATCGACCAGGACACGGCCGAACTGCTGGTCGAGGAATTCGGCCACCGCATCCAGCGCGTGTCCGATGCCGACGTTGAAATCGATAGCGCCGGGGATGTCGATCCCGTTGAAACGCTGCAGACCCGGCCGCCGGTAGTCACGATCATGGGCCATGTCGACCATGGCAAGACCTCGCTGCTCGACGCGCTGCGCGGCACCGACGTGGTGGCGGGCGAAGCAGGCGGCATCACCCAGCATATCGGCGCCCATCAGGTGAAGACCAAGGGCGGCGAGATCATCACCTTCCTCGATACGCCCGGCCACGAGGCGTTTACCGAAATGCGCGCGCGCGGCGCCAATGTGACCGATATCGTCGTTCTGGTATGCGCCGCCGATGACGGGCTGATGCCCCAGACCATCGAGGCGATCAACCATACCAAGGCGGCGGGCGTGCCGATGATCGTCGCGATCAACAAGATCGACAAGCCGGAGGCCAATCCGCAGAAGATCCGCGAACGCCTGCTCGAGCATGAGATCGTGGTGGAAGCCATGTCCGGCGACGTGCAGGATGTGGAGGTCTCGGCCACCAAGAAGATCGGCCTTGATGACCTGATCGAGAAGATCCTGCTTCAGGCCGAACTGCTGGAGATCAAGGCCAATCCGGATCGTCCGGCCGAAGGCACGGTGATCGAGGCGCAGCTCGACAAGGGACGCGGGCCCGTCGCCACGATCCTCGTCGGGCGCGGCACGCTCAAGGTCGGCGACACCTTCGTCGTGGGCGCCGAGAGCGGCAAGGTGCGCGCGATGGTCAACGACAAGGGCCAGCAGGTCAAGACCGCCGGTCCTTCGACTCCGGTCGAGGTGCTCGGCCTGTCCGGCATCCCCAACGCGGGCGACAGGCTGTCGGTCGTCGAGAACGAGGCGCGTGCCCGCGAAGTCGCGTCCTATCGCGCCGAGCAGGCCACCAAGAAGCGCACCACCTCGGCGCCGACCAGCTTCGAGCATATGTTCTCGGCGCTCAACACCACTGTCATGGAATATGCGGTGGTGGTGAAGGCGGACGTGCAGGGATCGGTCGAGGCGATCGTGAATGCGCTCAACCGGGCGTCCACTGATGAGATCAAGGTTCGCGTGCTGCATTCCGGCGTCGGTGCGATCACCGAGAGCGACGTGACGCTCGCGGCTGCCAGCCGTGCGCCACTGATCGGCTTCAACGTGCGCCCCAATGCCAAGGCGCGGGTGCTGGCCGAACGGGACAAGGTGCGTCTGCGCTATTATGACGTGATCTACGACCTCATCGAGGAAGTGCGCGGCGAAATGGCGGGTCAGCTCGGCCCCGAACGGATCGAAACGATCGTCGGTCGGGCCGAGGTGCGCGATGTCTTCTCGGCTGGCAAGCATGGCAAGGCGGCGGGTCTGCTCGTCACCGACGGCTTCATCCGCAAGGCGCTCAAGGCCCGCATCACCCGCGACGACGTCATCGTCTACAATGGCGAGATCGCGTCGCTGCGGCGCTTCAAGGACGATGTGGCGGAAGTGCGCGCCGGCCTCGAATGCGGCGTGACCTTCGTGGGCCATACCGACATCAAGGCGGGGGACTATCTGGAGACCTATGAGGTCGAGGAACGTGCACGCACGCTGTAAGGTGACGCTATGAACGGTAGTGCGGAACCCTCCGTCCGCGTCCTGCGCGTGGGGGAACAGGTGCGCCATGTGCTCGCCGACATCCTCCAGCGCGGGGACGTGCATGACGATGTGCTCTCCAGCCATGTGGTGACCATCACCGAGGTGCGCATGTCGCCCGACCTGCGCCATGCGACCGTGTTCGTGAAGCCGCTGCTGGGCCGGGACGAGGAAGCGGTACTCAAGGCGCTGCGCACCAACACCGCCTATCTCCAGCGGGAAGTGGCGAAGCGCACCAAGACCCGGTTCGCGGCCAAGCTCAAGTTCATCGGCGACGAGAGCTTCGAGGAAGGCAGCCATATCGACGCCCTGCTGCGCGACCCCAAGGTGGCACGGGATCTGAGCGAAGGCGAATAGCGCGGGAACTATAGGCCGAACAGGCTTGGTTCATGCCGGGCTAATGAACGGCGGCATAAGGTAGATCCCGCTCAAACGGGGGCCACTGGGAGATAGCCCATGGGCGAAAGGATCACCTATTTCGTTGCCGTCGTCGCCGCTGGTGCTGTCTTTGCCGCATCCGGCGGAATCCAGGCGTCCGAGAAGGCCGTGCAGACCGAATTGGGGCCAGCGCGGGCAACCGCGCCGCGCGCTGGTCCGGACGCCAGCATTCCATTCCCCAATTCCGGCGGGATACGCGACTGGTATCCCGATGGCACGCAGGGGCTGTACGTCCAGGATGCACAGGGCCGCTGGTATCATGCGACGCTGATGGGGCCATGCTTTGACCTGCCCTACACCGAAAGCATCGCCTTCCTGACGCGCGGGGCCGATAGCCTCGACAAATTCTCGGCAGTCGCGGTGCGGGGCCGGCGCTGCCAGTTCAGCTCATTCGTGGCGAGCGCACCGCCTCCGGCCAAGGCAAGGCGGCATAAGGACAAGAGCCACGGCTGACGGCGCCTGGCGTCAGGTTGCAGCCACCGGGATTATCTCGCGCCTCTCGAGTGCGACCAGCGGCCTCAGTCCCAGTAAGCGGGCGAACTGCAGGCGAACCGCTATTTGCTCGAAGGCGAGTGGCAGCAGGATCGCGCATGACAGGCTGATCGCAGTGCCCAGGATCGGATCGGTTCCAGGCAAGGCGGCACCAAGAATGATGCGCGCGCCCGACCCGCCAAAGACATGCAGCAGATAGATCGCCAGCGAATGTTTGCCGAGATAGCTGAAAACCGCATCGAGCATTTCCTTGCGACCCATCAGGTCGGCGGCGACATAGCAGGCATAGCAGCCCCCCAGCTGGATCGGGAACAGCAGCAGGGGCGAGATGGAAAGCGATTGCACGGTCGTCAGCCATGCCCAGCCGACGAGCACCGCAAATGCCGCTATTGCCAGACCCAAATGCGGCCTGGGCAAGCCGGGACCCGCACGCAGCAAGGCGCCGGCGAGTACGAACAGCAGGTTATATTTCAGGGAGAACCAGTTCAGGACCGGGACATACCACAGGACCACCAGCACGGCGGCGGCGATCAGCAGCATGCCGGTGGAGCGCAGCAGCGCCAGCACTGCCGTCGCGATCATAAGCTCCAGCAGAAACCAGAAATGCTGGATCGGCATCACCGGAATCAGGATCAGGTCTCGCGCAGCCACGGGTCTGTTGACGCTGTCGGACAGGGCAAAGGCAATCCCCCAGCTCACCACCGACCAAAACAGATAGGGATAGTAGAGATTGATCTGCCGTTCGTACTGGAACCGCGCCGACGCAGCTTTGGGAAAGGTCAGGAAGCCCGCGATGAGGAAAAAGGTCTGGACGTGAAAGCCATAGAGGACGGCATCAGTCAACTTCAGCGGCAGGCTGTCGGCTATCCATCCCGCCGCATTAAATCCGCGCAGGACATGACCAATGACAACGGCAAGAATAGCAACCCCCTTGGCGTTGTCCAATGTTGTATTTCTGGACATGCTTCCTGGTAACCCCTTGCGTTGCGGATGGTTCCCTCCTTGATTGCTAGCTTTGGGAGCGGCGTTTTGGCATGGCCCTGCAATGCCCTCTTATCATCCCGATACCGTCTCAGTCCATGGCTGGATCATTCTCGACAAGCCGATTGGCCTGGGCTCGACCCAGGCGGTCGCGGCCGTCAAACGCGCGTTGCGGGAAAGCGGAGCGGGCAAGGCCAAGGTCGGTCATGGCGGCACGCTCGACCCGCTGGCGTCCGGCGTCTTGCCGGTGGCGATCGGCGAGGCCACCAAGCTGGCCGGGCGGATGCTCGACTCCGACAAGATCTATGAGTTTACGATCGGGTTCGGGGTCGAAACCGATACGCTCGACACTGAAGGGCAGGAGACGGCTGCAAGCGATATCCGGCCGACCTTGGCGGAGGTCGCAGCGGTGCTGTCGCGCTTTACAGGCCCCATCGAGCAGATCCCACCCATCTATTCGGCGCTGAAGATCGATGGCGAGCGCGCCTATGGCCGCGCGCGGGCGGGCGAGGATGTAGAGATGAAGGCGCGGGCGGTCACTATTCACCGTCTCTCCATCTGCCATGCTGAACTTGTTTCAGCATCCATGGTGCCTCCCGCGCCGCTGGCGGAGGCGAAAGAAGAGCTGGCCAATGCAGTCACCCTCATCGCCCATGTCTCCAAGGGCACCTATATCCGCAGCCTGGCGCGCGACATTGCGGCGGCGCTGGGCACAGTCGGCCATGTCACCATGCTGCGGCGGACCAAGGCGGGGCCGTTCACCCTGGCCCAGGCAATTTCGCTGGACAAATTGAACGATGCTGCTAGGGAGCGCGCCATTGCGCAGCATATGCTGCCATTGACGGCGGGGCTGGACGACATCCCGGCTCTGCCCGTCACCCCGGAACAGGCTCTCGCGCTCCGTCAGGGACGAGTGCTCACCGGGGACCCCTGCAAACAGGGTCTGTTTCTGGCGACACACGGCACAACGCCCGTGGCGCTGGTGGAGGCTTTGGGGCTCGAAATCCGGGTCGTGCGGGGTTTTAATCTCTGATGCGAAAGGAATGACACGATGTCGATTACAGCTGAGCGCAAGGAAGCGGTCATCAAGGAACATGCCCGCGCTGAGGGCGATACCGGCTCGCCGGAGGTACAGGTCGCGATCCTTACGGAGCGCATCTCTCACCTGACCGAGCATTTCAAGACTCACGCCAAGGATAATCACAGCCGTCGCGGCCTGCTCATGATGGTCAACAAGCGGCGCAGTTTGCTGGACTATCTGAAGAAGGAGGACGCCGCCCGCTATGGCGCCCTGATTGCGAAGCTCGGACTTCGCAAATAATTTTGGGACGGTCCCGCGCTGCGGGGCCGTTTTCGATTCCGGCCCGGAAAATCTGAGGGCCGTGCTCCTGCGAAGGCAGGCGTTGGGTAGCCCGCAATTCGGCGGGAGTGCCTTGACGGGGCTAGAAATGCCTCGATCCGCAGCGGGCCGGCTACGCCCGCAATTAGCAAGCCCCGCCGCGCAATAGGGCGCCGTGGGTGGAAGGAAAATAAACATGTTCGATATGAAAACAGTGGAAATCGAGTGGGGTGGCAAAACCCTTAAGCTCGAAACGGGTCGTGTTGCCCGTCAGGCCGATGGCGCCGTCTTGGCGACCTATGGCGAGACAGTGGTGCTGTGCGCCGTCACGGCGGCCAAGTCCGTCAAGGAAGGGCAGGATTTCTTCCCGCTCACCGTCCACTACCAGGAAAAATATTCGGCCGCCGGACGCATTCCGGGCGGCTTCTTCAAGCGTGAACGCGGCGCGACGGAAAAGGAGACGCTGGTCTCCCGCCTGATCGACCGTCCGGTCCGTCCGCTGTTCCCCGAAGGTTTCTACAACGAGATCAACGTTATCTGCCAGGTGATGTCGTTCGATGGCGAGAGCGAGCCCGATATCGTCGCGCTGATCGCGGCATCGGCTGCGCTCACGCTGTCGGGCCTGCCCTTCATGGGACCGATCGCCGCCGCGCGCGTCGGTTACAAGGATGGCGAATATCAGCTCAACCCGAGCCTGGAGCAGGCGAAGGAAGGCGATCTCGACCTCGTTGTCGCAGGCACCCATGAAGCCGTGATGATGGTCGAATCCGAAGCCAAGGAGCTTTCGGAGGACGTCATGCTGGGCGCGGTCATGTTCGCCCATGAGCAAAGCAAGAAGGTGATCGACGCGATCATCCAGCTTGCCGAAAAGGCTGCGAAGGATCCCTGGGAAATGGCCCAGCAGGCCGATCTCACGGCCGCCAAGAAGAAGCTCAAGGACCTGATCGGCAAGGATATCGCCGCTGCCTACAAGCTGACCGACAAGTCGGCGCGTTCCAACGCGCTCAACGCCGCCCGCGACAAGGCGAAGGCGGCATTTGCCGACGCCGCGCCGCAGGACCAGATGGCCGCCAACAAGCTCATGAAGAAGCTGGAAGCGGAAATCGTGCGCGGTGCCATCCTCAAGGACGGCCAGCGCATCGACGGCCGCACCACGACTCAGGTTCGCCCGATCGAGGCGATTGTCGGCTTCCTGCCCCGCACCCACGGATCGTCGCTGTTCACGCGCGGCGAGACCCAGGCCATCTGCACCACCACCCTTGGCACCAAGGATGCCGAGCAGATGATCGACGGCCTGGCCGGCCTCTCCTATGAGCGCTTCCTGCTCCACTACAACTTCCCGCCCTATTCGGTCGGTGAAGTGGGCCGCTTCGGTGCGCCGGGTCGCCGCGAAGTGGGTCATGGCAAGCTCGCCTGGCGCGCGCTGCACCCGGTGCTGCCGAGCAAGGACGAGTTCCCCTATACGATCCGTGTCCTCTCCGACATCACCGAGTCCAACGGCTCCTCGTCGATGGCGACGGTGTGCGGCGGTTCGCTCAGCATGATGGACGCGGGCGTTCCTCTGAAGCGTCCAGTGTCGGGCATCGCCATGGGCCTGATCCTCGAGGGCAAGGATTTCACGGTGCTCAGCGATATCCTCGGTGACGAGGATCATCTGGGCGACATGGACTTCAAGGTTGCCGGCACGTCCGAAGGCATCACCTCGCTGCAGATGGACATCAAGGTCGCCGGTATCACCGAGGCGATCATGAAGCAGGCGCTGGCGCAGGCCAATGAGGGCCGGGCGCATATCCTGGGCGAAATGAGCAAGGCGCTGGATCATACCCGCTCCGAGCTGTCGGCCCATGCCCCGCGCATCGAGACGATCCAGATCGACAAGAGCAAGATCCGCGACGTTATCGGCACCGGCGGCAAGGTCATCCGCGAGATCGTCGCGGGAACCGGTGCCAAGGTCGATATCGACGACGAGGGCCTGATCAAGATCAGCTCGTCCGACATCGCCCAGATCGAGGCCGCCAAGGCCTGGATCCTCGGCATCGTCGAGGAAGCGGAAGTCGGCAAGATCTACAACGGCAAGGTCGTCAACATCGTCGACTTCGGCGCGTTCGTGAACTTCATGGGCGGCAAGGACGGTCTCGTCCACGTCTCTGAAATGCGCAACGAGCGCGTGGAAAAGCCGACCGACGTCGTGTCCGAAGGGCAGGAAGTGAAGGTCAAGGTGCTCGAGATCGACAGTCGCGGCAAGGTTCGCCTGTCGATGCGGGTTGTCGATCAGGAAACCGGCGAGGAACTGGAGGATACCCGTCCTGCCCGCGAAGCGCGCAGCGACCGTGGTGACAGGGGCGACCGTGGCGGTGGCGATCGGGGCCGGGGTGGCCGTGGTGGCGGCGACCGTGGCGATCGTGGTCCTCGTCGCGAGCGGGGCCCTCGTTCCGAAAGCGGCGGCAGCGATAATGGCGACGGCGACGTCGGCGGTCTGCCCAGCTTCATCACGCAGGATTGAGGGGTGGGCCGGCATCGTCCGGCGCATTCCTTCATCGCAATAAAAAGAGAAACCGGTCGGGATTCCCGGCCGGTTTCTTGTTTTAGCGCCTGATTCCAAAAGGGTTATGCCATAAACCTGCTTGATCGCGATGGGTACAGTCTCGTAACCATCGCCAGTGCCACCGACTGAATCGGAGATCTTGACCATGCGCGCCGGATGGCAGGAGGCTATAGAAAAGCTCCCGATCGCCACGGACCGGCCGGTGATCGGCTACGGCGCTGCCGTCATTGCCTGCGGGCTGGGGCTTGCGCTGCGATTGATCGTAGGCCAGCCGCTGGGGGGCGGTTATCCCTTCATCACCTTCGTTCCCGCGGTTGTGGTGACGGCCTTCTTCTTCGGTCCCCGGCCCGGCATATTGGCTGGCGTGCTGTCCTGGTTCACCGCGCGCTTTTTTTGCATCCAGCCAATCCACAGCTTCGAACTGACATTGCCTGTGGCGGCCAGCATTCCATTCTATGGTCTCGTCGTGGCTGTCGATATCGCCATCATCCATTTCATGCAGCGCGCCAATCGCGAACTGCGCGAGCAGCGCGAACAATCGCACAAGCGCACCGAGCAGCGCGACGTGATGTTCCAGGAGCTTCAGCATCGCGTTTCCAACAAGCTGCAGATCATTGCGTCCCTGTTGACGCTGCAGCGACGCATGGTCGCCGACCCGGTTGCGCAAAAGGCGCTGGACGATGCCGCCTTGAGGGTCGGCATGATCGGCCGCATCTCCCGCGCGCTGCACGATCCGCGTCGGGCGGGGCTCGGCGTCGCCGCGTTTCTCGACCAGGTGGGGCGCGACATCATCGAGGCGAGCGGCGCCCGGGATGTGACGCTGCGGGTCGATGCCGAACCGGGGGTCGAATTTGCCGATGGGGCCGGCGTTCCGATCGCACTGATTATCTGCGAGACGATCAGCAATGCCCTGGAACATGGATTTCGGTCCAGCGGACGCGGCGCCATAGCGATTTCGGTGAAGCGGTCCGAGGGGGCGGGGACGGTCGTTACGGTCACGAACGACGGTGACGGTGTCGATGAGGATTTCGACGCGGCCAATGCGCCGAGCCTCGGCATGCGCATTGCAACGACGCTCGCGCGGCAACTCGACGGCAGCTATTCGTTGCGACCAGCACCCGAACGCGGGACGATCGCGGAATTGCGGATCAGCGCCTGAACCAATGATCCTGAACCAATGATCTCGCCTGCCTGCCATCAAGTGCTTGGCGTCCCTGTTTCGCTCGTCTATGGCATCGCCATGCGTATTTCCCTCTCGCGCTCAGCCGCCGCTGTCGCCATCGCCGCTATTGCCGTGTCGCTCTCCGGATGCGCATCGAATCGCAACAAGGCCGACACCCATTATATCGCGCGCGACGTCAGCACGCTTTATAATGCGGGCAAGTCTCGCCTCGATCAGGGGGAGTACCGCCTCGCCGGCGGCCTGTTCGATGAAGTAGAACGTCAGCATCCCTATTCGCCGTGGGCGCGGCGCGCTCAGGTGATGAGCGCATTCAGCTATTACGCGGCCAAGGACTATACAAAGTCGATCCAGACCGCGCAGCGCTTTCTTGCGATCCATCCTGGCAACAGGGATGCGCCTTATGCTTATTATCTGATCGCTCTGTGTTATTATGAGCAGATCAGCGACGTGACCCGCGACCAGAAGATCACCGAGCAGGCGCTGGCCTCGCTGGGCGAACTGGCGCGCCGTTATCCCAACACGAAATATGCCGCGGATGCCCGTCTGAAGCTGGACCTGGTCAACGACCATCTCGCCGGCAAGGAGATGGAGATTGGGCGATTCTACGAACGTCGCGGCCAATGGCTGGCCGCGACGCTGCGTTTCCGGACCGTGGTCGACAAATATCAGACGACCACGCACACGCCGGAGGCGCTGGAGCGCCTGGTCGAGGGCTATCTTTCGCTCGGCCTGGTTTCGGAGGCGCAGAAGGCGGCCGCCGTGCTGGGCGCGAACTATCGCGGTACGGAATGGTACAAGCGCGCCTATAACCTGATGAAGGATCACGCACCGTCGGCCTGACAGGCCCCGGCGCCATAGGGTAAGCTGGCCATGCGATGCTGACCGGCCTTTCCATCCGCAATGTCGTCCTGATCGAGGCGCTCGATCTCGCCTTCGGGCCGGGGCTTTCGGTCCTGACCGGGGAGACGGGCGCGGGCAAATCCATCCTGCTCGATGCGCTCGGCCTTGCGCTGGGGGCGCGCGCCGATTCGGGGCTTGTGCGGCAGGGGAGCGACCAGGCCGGCGTGACCGCGAGTTTCGATCCGCCCTTGCCCAATTCCCCCGCCGCGATGCTGCTGGCCGAGAATGGGCTGGAGGTGGAGCCGGGCGAACCGCTCGTCATCCGCAGGACCCTCAAGGCTGACGGCGGCAGCCGCGCTTTCATCAACGACCAGGCCTGCTCTGCGGCGTTGCTGCGTGAGCTGGGAACGGCGCTGGTCGAAATTCACGGCCAGCATGACGATCGCGGCCTGATGAACCCGCGCGGCCACCGGGCGCTGCTCGACCTGTATGGCCGCTGCGACACCGCCCTAGTGGCCAGCACCCATGCCGCATGGATGGACGCGCGCGAGCGGCTGGACAAGGCGCGCGCCGACCTGGCCGCCGCCGCGACCGAGCGCGACTGGCTCGCCCATGCGGTGGCCGAACTGACCGCCTTCGCGCCCGAACCGGGGGAGGAAGATATCCTCGCCGAGGAGCGGGCGACCATGCAGAAGGGCGCGCGCCTGACCGACGATCTCGCGACGCTCTCGGACCTGTTCGACGGGTCGGACGGCGGCCTCTCGCAACTCCGGCAGGCGGCGCGGCGGCTCGACCGGATCGCGGGCGAGCATGACATGCTGGCGGCTGCGCTCGCCGCGATCGACCGCGCGCTGGCCGAGGCGGGGGAGGCGGAGGATCATCTGCGCGCCGCCGTCGAGGTGCTGAGCGTCGACCCCGCGCGGCTGGACGCCATCGAGGTGCGCCTGTTCGACCTGCGCGCCTTGTCCCGCAAATATGGCGTCGCGGCGGACACCTTGCCGGCGTTCGCAACCGAGATGGCCGAGAAGCTGAGCCGGATCGACGCGGGCGAGGAGGGGCTGGCCGCGCTCGAAAAGGCGGCGGCGGATGGACGCGCCGCCTATGGTGCGGCGTCGGCGGCGCTCACGAGCGCGCGCGTTGCGTCGGCGGCCCGGCTCGATGCGGCGGTCGCGGGGGAACTGGCGCCCTTGAAACTCGATGCCGCGCGGTTTCGCACGGCGGTGGAGCCGCTGGACGAGGGGCAATGGGGGCCGGGCGGGGCGGACCGCGTCGAATTCCTCATTTCCACCAATCCCGGCGCACCCTTTGCGCCGCTCACCAAGATTGCCAGTGGTGGCGAGCTGTCGCGCTTCATCCTCGCGCTGAAGGTGGCGCTGGCTGAGCAGGGCGGGGCGGCGACGATGATCTTCGACGAGATCGACCGGGGCGTCGGCGGCGCGGTCGCGTCCGCGATCGGCGAGCGGCTGGCCCGGCTGGCGGGCGGCGGACAGGTGCTGGTCGTCACCCACAGCCCGCAGGTCGCCGCGCGCGGGGCCTCCCATATGCTAATCGCCAAGGCCAGTGCCGATGAGAATGGGGGCACAATCACCCGCACCGGCGTCCGCGCGCTGGGCGATGGCGACCGCCGCGAGGAAATCGCCCGCATGCTCTCGGGCGCCGCGATCACGCCCGAGGCACGCGCGCAGGCGGACCGGTTGCTGGAGGGGGTGTGAGGGGCAGGACTATTGACGAGACCTTTTATATGACCTAATAAATGGTCATGAATAGTCTCTTTAAACCGGACATATTGCAGCCCATTCTGGCCAGGGTCGGGGTCAGCATCAGTGACCTCAAGCGCAATCCCGCCGCCGTGATCACGGCTGCCAAGGAGCAGCAAGTGGCGATTCTCAACCGCAATCGGCCTGTCGCCTACATGATCTCGCCGGAGGTCTGGGAGGGCATCCTCGACTTGATGGAAGAGCAGGAAGATGCCAAGCTCGTCTCAGAACGGCTGGCCGATATGGACAATGCGATTCCGGTAAAGCTCGACGATATTGTTTGAACTTGAATTTTTGCCGGTGGCTCTCAAGGAATGGAATGCGCTCGACAAGTCCATTCGATTGCAATTCGCGCGCAAGCTCGAAAAGCTGCTGATCGCGCCGCACGTGCCTTCCATGCGTTTGTCCGGAGCCCGCAATTGCTATCGGGTAAAGTTGCGTAACGCAGGATATCGCTTGTTATATCACGTCAATGACAAACGCGTCATCGTCACTATCCTTGGCACCGGAAGGCGTGACAAGAAAGAGGCCTACGAGAAATTGGCGCGAAGACTGGCCGAGTTGGGGATGCCATGAACGAAGCCGAAGCTGCCAACCGGCTCATGCGGCTCGCGAAGGAGATTGCGCGGCATAATGCGCTTTACCATGCCGATGATGCGCCGGAGATCAGCGACGCCGAATATGACGCGCTGGTGCGGGAGAACAATGCGCTGGAGGCGGCATTCCCGCATCTGATCCGCGCCGACAGCCCCAATGCGCAAGTGGGGGCATCCGTCGCCAAATCCGCGCTCGCCAAGGTCACCCACGAGAAGCGGATGATGTCCCTCGACAACGCCTTTGCCGACGAGGATGTCGCGGACTTCGTGGGGCGGGTGCGGCGTTACCTCAACCTGCCCGAAGGCACGCCGGTCGCGATGACGGCGGAGGACAAGATCGACGGGCTGTCGCTCTCCATCCGCTATGAAGGGCGGCGGCTGGTACAGGCGGCCACGCGCGGCGACGGGCAGGTCGGCGAGGATGTGACGCCCAATGTCGCGCATATTTCCGACATTCCGCAGACCCTGCCCGACGGCGCGCCCGACCTGTTCGAGGTGCGGGGAGAGGTCTACATGGCCAAGGCGGACTTTGCTGAGCTTAATGAACGACTGATGGCGGAAGCCGAGGCGCATGCCGAGCAGCGCGGCGAGTCGCTCGATCCGGCGCAGGTTCGCCAGTTCGCCAATCCCCGCAATGCCGCCGCCGGTTCGCTCCGGCAGAAGGATGCCAGCGTCACCGCCTCGCGTCCGCTCCGCTTCATGGCCCATGGCTGGGGCGCCGTGAGTGCGCTCCCCGCCGACACGCAACATGGCGTGATGCGGGCCATTGAAAGCTGGAATATCCCCCTGTCCGCCGATCTCATCCGTGTAGAGAGTATAGAGGCGATGCTGGCGCAATATCGCGCGATCGAGCGCCGCCGCGCCGATCTGCCCTATGATATCGACGGCGTCGTCTACAAGGTCGACCGGCTCGACTGGCAGGAGCGGCTGGGCTTCGTCGCCAAGGCCCCGCGCTGGGCGATCGCGCATAAATTCCCGGCCGAGCGCGCCGAAACCACGCTGGAGTCCATCGACATCCAGGTCGGCCGCACCGGCAAGCTCACCCCGGTGGGCCGCCTCAAGCCCGTCACGGTGGGCGGCGTTGTCGTCTCCAATGTGACGCTCCACAATCGCGACGAGATCGCGCGGCTGGGCGTGCGGCCCGGCGACCGGGTGATCGTCCAGCGCGCGGGCGACGTCATCCCGCAGATCGTCGACAATCTGACCCGCGAAACCGAGCGCGATCCCTATGCCTTCCCCGACCATTGCCCCGTATGCCATTCCGAAGCGGTGGCGGAGGAGGGCGAGGTCGATGTGCGCTGCACCGGCGGCCTCATCTGCCACGCCCAGCGCATCGAGCGCCTGCGCCATTTCGTCAGCCGCGCGGCGATGGACATAGACGGCCTCGGCGAAAAGACGATCGAGGAGTTTTTCGCGCTGGGCTGGCTGGAGCGGGGGCCGGCGGATATTTTTCGGCTGAAACGACATCGCACGGAGTTGCTCACCCGCGAGGGGTGGAAGGATAAGTCTGTGGATAACCTGTTGGCGGCTATCGAGGACCGCCGCCAGCCCGATGCCGCGCGGCTGCTGTTCGGGCTGGGCATCAGGCATGTCGGCGCGGTGACGGCGCGGGATCTGCTCAAGCGCCTGGTGACGCTCCCCGCGCTGCGCGACGTGGCCGAGCGGGCCCATGGCGGCGACGCGGAGGCCCTTGCCGATCTCACCGGCATCGACGGGATCGGCCCGGCGGTGGTGGAGGCGCTGGGCGACTTTTTCCACGAGCCGCATAATGTCGAAGTCTGGGACGACCTGCTCAGCGAGGTCTCCCCGCCGCCTTATGTGGTCGAAACGCGGGCGAGCAGCGTGTCGGGCAAGACCGTGGTCTTCACCGGCGCGCTGGAGACGATGAGCCGCGACGAGGCGAAGGCGCAGGCGGAGATGCTGGGCGCGAAGGCGGCCGGATCGGTCTCCGCCAAGACCGACCTGCTGGTCGCGGGGCCGGGCGCTGGCTCGAAGCTCAAAAAGGCGCAGGAGCTGGGGATCGAGGTGATCGACGAGGCGGCCTGGGCGGCGATTGTCGCGCGCGCGCGGGTAATCCAAATCCGTTCGCCCTGAGCGAAGTCGAAGGGTGATATCGAGCGGAGCGAGATGCCTTCGCCTCCGCTCAGGCCAAGGCTTCGACTTCGCTCAGCCCGAACGGTTTTGCATGGCCGAGTGGTACTTTACCCCACCCGCTCCACCAGCAGCTTGTCAATCTTGCGCCCATCCAGATCGACGATCTCGAACCGCCAGCCCTGGTCGTCGAAATGCTCGCCCACCTCAGGCAGGTGCTTGAACGCCCAGAGCGCGAAGCCCGCCACGGTGGCATAATCCCGGTCCTCGGGGAGGGTGAGGTCGAGATGGTCGGCGAGGTGGTCGATCGGCATCTGGCCGGAGATGAGCAGCGATCCATCGTCGCGCTCGACCAGCATCGGCTCGTCATAGAGATCATGGTCGGAGGCGAACTCGCCTGCGATCGCGGAGAGCAGGTCCGCCGGGGTCACGATGCCGTCGAAATGGCCATATTCGTCATGCACCATCACCATCGGCACCTCCGACTTGCGCAGTGTCTCCAGCGCGTCCATCGCGTCGACCTGGTCGGGGACGATGGAGACGGGGCGGGCAAGCGCGCGCAGGTCTACCCGCTCGCCGCGCAGCAGCGCCGCCATGATGTCGCGCGCCTGCACGATGCCGATGATGGCCTCTACGCTGCCTTCCGCGACCGGCAGGCGGGTATGGGGCGTACTGAGCAGGGCCTCGCGCACCCTCTCGGGGCTGGCATCGGCATCGATCCAGTCGACCTCGGTGCGCGGCGTCATCACATTGCGCACCGGCTGGTCGGCGAGACGCACGACGCCCGAGATGATTGCGCGCTCGCTTTCCTCGATCACGCCAGACCGGCTCGCCTCGGCGACGATGAGGTGTAGTTCCTCCGCCGTCACATGCTCGCGCGATTCGCGGTTGAGGCCCATCAGCCGGAAGATGCCCGCGCTGGAGGCATCGAGCATCCATGCCAGCGGCCCGGTGGCGCGGGCGAGGAGGAACATCGGCCGCGCGGCGATGGCGGCGATCCGCTCCGGATTGCGCAGGGCCAGTTGCTTGGGCACGAGTTCGCCGATGATCAGCGAGAAATAGGTCGTCAGCAGGATCGCGATCGCAAAGCCGACATGGTCCGCTGTTTCGGAATTGCTGAAGAGAAAGGCGATGCGCTGCCCAATGGGTCCGCCCAGTTTCTCTCCTGAAAAGGCGCCGGCAAGGATGGCGATGCCGGTGATGCCGATCTGGACCGTCGACAGGAAGCGGCCCGGGTCCTGCCGCAACAGCAGCACGGTCCTGGCGCCCTTGCTTCCCGCATTGACCATCGCCTGCAACCGCGCCGTTCGCGCGGACACAATCGCCAGTTCCGACATGGCAAAAACGCCATTCAGAACGACAAGAGCGAGGATGATCGCGGCATCGACCCAGGGAAAGGGCGTCGGGGGAGGAGGGTTAGCCATGGCTAGCTCAACCCTATTGCCGCCTTTTTCGGTCCACGACAACTCCCGTCAGCATCCGTTCAGTTCGATTGCGGAACAAGGGGCCATGCGAGGCATTGATGCCGGGGGCTCGGGTCCAGCTAATATATGAGGGAGAATGGAATGAAGCAGTTTCGGAATGTCGCGGCCATGGCGTCGCTTGCAGCCCTGCTGGCCACCACCGCGGCCTGCACCACCGATCCGGTGACCGGGCAGCGCAAGGTTTCCAAGGCCGCGATCGGCGGCGGTGTCGGTCTGGCGGCGGGCTATCTGCTCGGTGACGTCCTTGGCGGCCGGCACGACCGCACCGAGAAGATCGTGGGCGCGGGCATCGGCGCGCTCGCGGGGGCCGGCGTCGGCGCCTATATGGACGCGCAGGAGCGCAAGCTGCGCCAGCAGACGGCGGGGACGGGCGTCGAGGTCATCCGCGATGGCGACGAACTGACCCTGCGCATGCCGTCTGGTATCACCTTTGCGACCAACGAAGCGGCCGTGCAGCCGCAATTCCAGCCGACCCTGAACGATGTGGCGTCGGTGCTGGCGGAATATCCGAAAACCTATATCGATGTGATGGGCCATACCGATGCCGACGGCAGCGAGGTCTATAACCAGGCCCTGTCGGAACGGCGCGCAGCGGCGGTTGCGAATTATCTGTCGGCGCGCGGCGTCCAGTCGGCGCGGCTCGCGACCAAGGGTTTCGGCGAGATGAAGCCGATTGCCAGCAATGAAACGGTCGAGGGCAAGGCGGCCAATCGCCGCGTGGAGATCAAGCTGGTGCCGGTGACGGAATCGGATGTGGCGGCCACGCGGGGCTGAGGTCTCCTAAACTTTGATTGGGGATTTACTTCCCATCCGTTCGGTTCGAGCGAAGTCGAGAACCCTGCGCGCTGTGTCTCGACTTCGCTCGACACGAACGGTTCAATTTAAATCCCCCGTTCAAATGTCTACAAACTGCCGTAGCCGGGCGCGACGCTGCCGCTTGCGCCCGGCCACCGCGCTCGGCGGCGGCGTCCAAAGCTCCACCGTTTGCGCAGGTGCTGCGTCGGCCACGCGCCGCGATCGATCCGGCTGGCAAGGCGCATGCCCTGCCGGCGGTAGGCGGCAATGACCGCGTCCGCCTGACTGTCCAGCAGGCCCGCGAGCACCAATGACCCGCCTTCGGTGATCTGGGCGCACAGGGCCGGGGCGAGCGCGATCAGCGGCCCTGCCAGGATGTTGGCGATGACGAGATCATATGGCGCGCGGGCCTCGATTTTCGGGTGATCGGTACCGGCCGCTACGGCCAGCATGATCCGGCCGCTGCCTGCCCCTTGCGGCAGCGCATTGAGGGCCATGTTTTCGGCGGTCACTTCAATAGCGGCGGGGTCGATGTCGGATGCGATGACATGGGCGCGCGGCCATAGCGCCTGCGCGGCGAAGGCCAGCAGGCCGGTGCCGGTGCCGATATCGGCGATATTGCCGAAGCGCTGGCCGGTCCGGCGCAACCTGTCCAGCACGACAAGGCAGCCATGCGTCGTTTCATGCTGGCCGGTGCCAAAGGCGCGGCTCGCCGGGATCAGGAAGTTGATATGGCCGGCCAGCGGGGCATCGTCCGCGCTGTTGCGGACATGAAAGCGTCCGGCGGTGATCGGCGGGAGGCCGGCCTGGCTCAGCGTCACCCAGTCGCGCGGCGCAAGCGGTTCGACCACGGGCACGATATGGCGGGCACTGGGAAGCAAGGCATGGATGCCCCGGACAAGATCGTCCGTGGGTTCCGCCTCGAAATAGGCCTGCAACTGCCAATTGTCGGAATCGTCGCCATCGGCCGGAGCGAAACTGAGCACCGGCGGCGTTTCGATCTGGGCAAACAGTGCCTCGACGGCGTCGTCGAGCGCCTCTGCCTCCGCCCGCGAGCAGGGCAGGCTCAGCAGCCAGCCGTCGCTGACGGGCGCCTGGCCTTCATTTTCCGTGGATTTCATTCCGCAGGCTTAACGCACACCATGCCTGCGGCCAAGGCCGTTTCGGGAGGCCGGGTCAGGCGGCGCTCCGGCTGAACTGGTCAGAGGCAAGGCGCAGCGAGTCGAGGGTGCCTGCGACATGGGCAAATCCGGTGTCCAGCGCGTCGATTTCCGATGCCACGATCTCGGTATCCTGCCGGATTGCGGAGATGTTGCTCGACATCGAATCGGCGGCCAGCGCGGTTTCATCGACTGCGGCGGTAATCATCGTGACCGTCTGCGCCTGTGCGTCCATCGCCGAGCGGATGCGCAGGCCCAGGTTCTGCACTTCCTCGACGGTTTCGCGGATCCGCTCGTTCGTTTCCACCGACTGGCGCGTGGCGGCCTGGATGGCCGCGATCTTTTGCGCGATGTCGTCGATCGCGCGTGCTGTCTGGTTGGCCAGCGATTTCACTTCCTGGGCGACCACGGCAAAACCGCGTCCGGCGTCGCCAGCGCGCGCTGCCTCGATCGTGGCGTTGAGCGCCAGCAGGTTGGTCTGGCCGGCAATGTCGCGGATGAGGCCGAGGATCGATTCGATCGACTTGGCATGATCGGACAATGTGGCCGACATCGCGACGGCCTCGATCGCCTGGGCCGATGCGCGCGACGCAACTTCGGCCGACCCTTCGACTTCGGAGCGTGCTTCTTCGATGGCGCGGATCAGTCCGGCGGATGTCTGAGCAGCTTCACGCATCGCAATGGCGGATTGTTCGGCGGCGGCGGCGACTTCCGAGGCCTTGTCGAGCATGCCGCGCGTTGCGGCGGATGCCCCCTTGGCCTGGTCGCGCAGACGGACGCCAAGGCTCGAGGCACCATCGAGCTGGGTGAAGATATTCTGCTCGAACTGTTCGCTGAGCGCGCGGCGGCGCCCCTCTGCCTCTCGCATGTCGATCGCGCGCACGGTCGAGAATATGACTTCAATCTCGAGCAGGCTGATCAGCCAGCTCGCCCTCAGCGCAGAGCTCAACTCAAGGTCGCCCATGGCCAGGCCGCTTTGCCGGACCGCGACTTCGTTGAGCAGCATCGACTGCGTGTTGAGGCAAGCCGTCAGAGTGCGCGGCGGGATACCCTGCTGATGGGCTGCCTCCATAGACTCCTGGGCCAGCAGGCGCCATTCCTCGCCATCCAGCCCGGATAGCTTGGAGATGAGATAACGCTTGGCGCTCCGGCGCATATTCTCGACGTTGGTCGCCGAAAGCTTGTTCGCAAGGCCGGCGGCGGGAATATAGGAGTCGACGAAGGCGTCGGCGATCTCGTCGACGGAATCGCCAAGAAAATCCAAGAGTTTGCGGGCGTCCGCCACGATCTTGCCACTGGGGTCGAACTCGCGAACCCTGACGCTCATCGGCACTTCGTCGATCATCATCCGTGACCTCATCCTCGGGCGAACGAAGCCGCCTTTTGCATTTACTCAGTTCCTGACTAGCGTGAACTGGTTAACGGCAGGTTTTTATTACCCCGGCTTTTCCATTTTGATCCTCGCAGACGCGGCGCGGCCAGCCGCGCCTGTCGAAGCGCGTTTGCACGAAGAAAACTTTGCGCTAAGGGGGCGGGCAACAGGCAGAAGGGGACAAGCTGATCATGGCGAAAACGGGGCCGCGCCCACTTTCACCGCATCTCACCATCTGGCGGTGGGGACCGCATATGCTGGTCTCCATCCTGCACCGCGTCACCGGCGACGGCATGGCGACCGTGGGCGCCATGGGGCTGGTCTGGTGGCTGTTTGCGGCCGCAACGGGCCCGGAGGCCTATGCGACCTTCGTCGGTCACGCGACGAGCTGGTATGGCCATGTCGTGATGATCGGTCTGACCTGGGCCTTTTTCGAGCATCTGTTTTCCGGCCTGCGCCATTTCGTGCTCGATACCGGCGCTGGCTATGAGCTCAAGACCAACCGCATGTGGGCGATCATCATTCCGCTTGCCGCGATCTTCACCACCGCCGCGATCTGGACGGCGATCTGCATGAGGAACATCTGATGGAGGGCGGCACCCGCATCCGCCGCGTTCGCGGTCTTGGCTCGGCCCGGACCGGCGCGCACCACTGGATCATCCAGCGCATCACCGCCGTCAGCAATCTCGTGCTGGTCCTGTGGCTGATCGCGAGCCTGCTGTTTCTGCCCGGTCTCGATTATGGCGCGGTCACCGGCTGGCTTGCGCAGCCTCTGGTCGCCGTGCCGATGATGCTGATGCTGGTAAGCATCTTCTGGCACCTCAAGCTGGGGCTCCAGGTGCTGATCGAGGATTATGTGCATGAAGAGGCGAGCAAGCTCTTTGCGCTTCTCCTGCTCAATTTCTATGCGATCGCCGGCCCTGCGCTCGGCGTTTTCGCAATCGCAAAAATCGCTTTCACGGGGGCTGCGGGCTGATGAGCGACGCATATAAGATCATCGACCACACTTACGATACCGTCGTCGTGGGCGCCGGCGGCTCGGGCTTGCGCGCGACCATGGGCAGCGCCGAGGCGGGCCTCAAGACCGCTTGCATCACCAAGGTGTTTCCGACCCGCAGCCACACGGTGGCGGCCCAGGGCGGCATTGCTGCGAGCCTCGGCAACAATAGTCCCGATCACTGGACTTGGCACATGTACGACACCGTCAAGGGGTCGGACTGGCTGGGCGACCAGGACGCGATCGAATATATGGTGCGCGAGGCGCCCGCTGCCGTCTATGAGCTGGAACATGCCGGCGTGCCGTTCAGCCGCAATGCCGAGGGCACCATCTATCAGCGCCCGTTCGGCGGCCACATGCAAAATATGGGTGCTGGTCCGCCGGTGCAGCGCACCTGCGCCGCCGCCGACCGCACCGGCCACGCCATGCTCCACACGCTCTATCAACAGAGCCTGAAGTACGACGCGGACTTCTACATCGAATATTTCGCCATTGACCTGATAATGGAAAATGGTGCCAATGGCCCTGAATGCCGGGGCGTGATCGCGCTGTGCATGGAGGATGGCTCGATCCATCGCTTCCGCAGCCATGCGGTCGTGCTGGCGACCGGTGGCTATGGCCGCTCCTATTTCTCCGCCACATCGGCGCATACCTGCACCGGCGACGGTGGCGGCATGGTGCTGCGCGCCGGGCTCCCGCTCCAGGATCTGGAGTTCGTCCAATTCCACCCGACCGGCATCTATGGCGCGGGCGTGCTCATCACCGAGGGCGCACGCGGCGAGGGCGGTTATCTCACCAACTCCGAGGGTGAGCGCTTCATGGAGCGTTATGCGCCGTCAGCCAAGGATCTCGCCAGCCGCGACGTGGTGTCGCGCTCGATGGCGCTGGAGATGCGCGAAGGGCGTGGCGTCGGTCCGAACAAGGACTATATCTACCTGCACCTCGACCATATCGACCCGAAGATCCTGGCCGAGCGCCTGCCGGGCATCACCGAAAGCGGCAAGATTTTCGCCGGTGTCGACCTGACCCGCCAGCCGCTGCCGGTCTGCCCGACGGTGCATTACAATATGGGTGGTGTGCCCTGTAACTATCACGGCCAGGTCGTCACCAAGAAGGGCGACGATCCGGAAGTCGTGGTGCCGGGCCTCTATGCGGTGGGCGAAGCGGCCTGCGTGTCGGTCCACGGCGCCAACCGGCTTGGCTCCAACTCGCTGATCGATCTGGTCGTGTTCGGCCGGGCGACCGGCCTGCACCTCAAGCAGACGATCAAGCCGGGCACCGCGCACAAGGCCCTGCCGGCTGATGCGGCCGATTTCGCGCTCGGCCGTCTAGACAAGTTCCGCTACGCCAAGGGCGGCTCGCCGACAGCCGACGTGCGGCTCGACATGCAGCGGACGATGCAGAAGCATGCTGCCGTGTTCCGCGATTCCGCGCTGCTGTCCGAGGGTGTCGACCTGATGCAGAAGGTCAACAAGCGGATGCAGGACATCGCCGTCACCGACCGGTCGCTGATCTGGAACACCGATCTCATCGAGACGCTGGAGCTCGACAATCTGATGGCGCAGGCCATCTGCACCATCGAAAGCGCCAACAACCGCAAGGAATCGCGCGGCGCCCACGCGCACGAGGATTTCCCCGACCGCGACGACACCAACTGGATGAAGCACACTGTCAGCTGGTTCGAAGGCTGGGGCGGCAGCGGCGGCAAGGTGACGCTCGATTACCGCCCCGTCCACGACTACACGCTGACCGACGAGGCGGAGTATATCAAGCCGAAGGCGCGGGTTTATTGAGAATGCCTCGGCGTTGGGTGGTTAGCTGGAGAGGAACCCACTCGACGCCTGGGCAAACACCCCAACGTTCGGCCGTGTAATTCCAGATAACCACCAGGTCTCGGCGGGCAGCGGGCGTCAGGCGCCATTTGTTCACGTCGATTTACGAGGCTTGCGTTTCATCTCCGCAATGAATTCATCAAAGTCGAAAGGTTCGGCAGGGCCGCTTTCCTCTCCTTCGATCGGGCCGCCCGCAAGGCTTCCAGCTTCTGCTCCTCGGCCTCCAGCAGGCGCAATCCCGCGCGGATGACCTCGCTCGTCGAGCCAAAGCGCCCTTCGCGGACCTTGGATTCAGCAAAGGCGAGATAATGCTCGCTCAGCGTCACGGATGTGTTTCTGCCAGCCATGGCGCTAAAATACCATAATCTGGTATCTGCGGCAGCGAAACGTTTTAGCCACGACTCAACCCTGCTACCTACGTTCCTGCGACAATGGGGACTACACATCATGACCGCACCGCAACGCAGTCCCGGGTTCAAGCTGCTCCTGTGCGTCATCATCGGATTCGTGCTGACGATCCCGCTCTTTGCCACCTATGCGCTGATCTGGGACAGGCAATCGCAGTCCGACACCGCCCGGGCCGCCATCGCGCAGGGTTGGGGCGGGGCGCAGACGGTGATCGGGCCGGTGGTCGTCATCCCCTATACCCGCGAGGAAGTGGAAACCGTCACCGAGAACGGCAAGCAAAGCAGCCGCACGATCACGGTCGAGCGCGAGCTGTTTCTCTCGCCCGTGACCAATGCGGTGACCACCACCGTCAAGCCGGAACGGCGGCGCAAGGCGATCTACGAGACGGTCCTGTTCGAGGCGGCGTTCACCGGCAAGGCCCATTTCGAGCTGCCCGCCGACCTCAAGCGCTATGGCGTCGCGCCCGAGGCGCTGCACCTCGACCGTGCCGAGATTCGCATGGGCATTTCCGATGCGCGCGGCTTGCTGTCGCAGAACAGCCTGCGCGTCAACGGCGCGGTCCTGCCGCTCCAGCCGGGCAAGGGGCTGCTCGCCACCGGCAATGCCGGTTTCTTCGGCTTTCATGACTGGTCGGCGGGAACCCCGCTCGCCATCGACTATGCCTTTGCGGTGCGGGGTAATGGCAGGGTGACGCTGGTGCCGCGCGGCGGCCGCACCGACTGGACGGTAAAGTCCGCCTGGCCGCACCCGAGTTTCGGCGGCGACTTCCTGCCCGCGAGCCGCACTGTCGGCCAGGATGGCTTTTCGGCCAGCTATTCGATCAGCAATCTGGCGCTTGGGCAGGCCTTGGTCCTGACGGAGGATGTGCGCCCGCCCGCCGGCGTCGAAATGCCTTATACGGCCGATGGCTCGCGGTCCGCCGGAACGGGTGCGCCCAGCATCGGACAGGCCGCGACCATCGGCCTGGTCGAACTGGTCGATCCCTATTCGCAGGTCGATCGGGCGATCAAATATGGCTTCCTGTTCATCGGCTTTACCTTCCTTGCCTTCCTGATGTTCGACATTGTCGGCGGCGCCCACGTCGCCAGCGCGGAATATCTGCTCGCGGGCAGCGGGCTGGTGCTGTTTTTCGTGCTGCTGCTTGCCTTTGCCGAAGTCATCGGCTTCACGCCCGCCTACCTGATCGCGGGTGGTGCGATCACCGGATTGCTGACGGCTTATTCGGCGGCGGTCCTGCGCAGCTGGATGCGCGCGCGGATCATCGCGGGGTTGCTCATCGGGCTCTATGCAACGCTCTACGTGCTGCTCAACCTGGAGGCTTATTCGCTGCTGATCGGGTCGGTGCTGCTGTTCTTCGCACTGGCCTTCGTCATGTGGGCGACGCGGCGGATCGACTGGTCGAACGTGGGCGGCGAAGCGGACGTTACCGCAGAGCGGTCGTAGAGCCTGGAAAAAAGGCGGGGGAGGGCGCGTCCGCTACAGCGAGCTGCTCCATCCCCCGCTTATGCCGTCGAGCGTTGCCGGTTTTACCGGCGGCTCCTCTCCTGCGTATTTTTTCACTCATCGGCGTGGCTTCTTAACCCGGAATGAATCAAAAAAAAAGGGCCAACCGAATATCGGCTGACCCCGTGAGTTTTAGGAGAGGATGCCTGAAAGGCAGAGCCAGAAATAATAGGCTCTCATTTTTTGTGCAAGTGCGAAAGAAGCTTGAATGATTGCAGAAAATGCAACTGTCGCCCACACGCCCTCGCGGAAATCCGGCGCCATGAGGTGACGGCCTGGTCCAGCTCAGACTTCGCCGCCGAAGGTGTCGCAGCTGGTGGGATCGCCCGTTTCCAGCCCGCGCTTGAGCCAGTGCATGCGCTGCTCGCTGGTCCCATGGGTAAAGCTGTCGGGCATGGGCGTGCGGCCGGCGTCGCGCTGGAGCGTGTCGTCGCCGATCGCCTGCGCGGCCTTCAGGCCTTCCTCGATGTCGCCCTCTTCCATGAGGCCGGTTTCCTTGCCCCACACGCCGGCATAGCAGTCTGCCTGCAACTCGGTCCGTACCTGCAACGCATTGGCCTCGGTCTCGTTCGCGCGGCGCTGCGCGGCGTTTACCTTGGCCAGCGTGCCGGTCAGGTCCTGGATATGATGGCCGACCTCATGCGCGATCACATAGGCCTGCGCGAAGTCGCCCGGCGCACCGAAGCGCTGTTGCAGCTCGTTGAAGAAGTTCGTGTCGAGATAGACCTTCTTGTCCATGGGGCAGTAGAAGGGGCCCATGGCCGATTGGGCCGCGCCGCAGCCGGAGATGCCGCTCTGGCTGTAGAAAACGAGGGTGGTCGGCTCATATTGTTGGCCGGCCTGCTGGAACAGCCTGCCCCATGTCCGCTCGGTCGATCCCAGCACCTTGAGCGACCAGTGCTGAGTCGGCGTGAGCTGCGCGGCGTCGCGCGATGTCGTGGCTTGCTGCCCGCCGCCGCCGACATTTTCCCCGGTGAACAGAGAGCCCAGATTGCCCAGCCCCCCGAATACCGCGAAGAGAAGCAGGAGGACCGCGATGCCGCCGCATCCAAAGCGTGATCCGATCATCGGCAGCAGCAGGCCGAGCAGATTGCCGCCGCCGCCGAAGCCCGAGCCACCGCCGCTCTGCACCTCGAAATTGCTGCTTTCTTCTTCGTCGTCGAGGCGCATTTCGTTCTCCGGGCGGGCCGCCGTAAATCCTAGGCAATGGCGTCCCCTATGGAAAGGCACTTCGCGAAGTTCTGTTGACGACAAAGGTGGAACCATATCGGCACTTCAGCTATTGCAGTGCACCATGGACATGCCCCACCCCTCCATTCGACGTGGCCACAAGGCCGACTTGCCGCTGCCCGCCAGTGTCGCGCTGGTGCTTCAGGGCGGCGGCGCGCTTGGGTCCTTTCAGGCCGGCGTGATGGAGAGCCTCATCGGCCTCGACATTCCGATTCACTGGGTGGCGGGCATATCGATCGGTGCGATCAACGCGGCAATCATCGCGGGCAATGAATCGGGACAGGTGCTGCCGCGCCTCACCCGCTTCTGGGAGCTGGTCAGCGGAGGCATGCCCAATTTCATGCTCCCGCCCAATAATGACATACGCGAAGCAGCCCATCTCGCCGCTGCAGCGGCGGTTGCCGCATGGGGCGTACCGGGCATGTTCCGGCCGCATCTGATCCCCAGCTGGTGGGCGCCGGCCGGATCGCCCGAAGCGCTTGCCTATTATGACACGACACCCTTGCGCGAGACGCTGGACGAGCTGGTCGACTGGGACCGGGTAAACCATGGGCCGGTTCGCCTGTCGGTTGGTGCGGTCGATATCCAGTCGGGCAATTTCGCCTATTTCGACAGCCATGATCCGCTCTACCGTGGCAAGATCGACGCGCGGCACGTCATGGCATCGGGCGCGCTGCCGCCGGGACTGCCCCCGGTCGAGATTGACGGCCGCTTTTACTGGGACGGCGGCATCGTCAGCAACACGCCGCTGTCGCATGTGCTGGACCATCAGGAAGATGACACGCTGATCTTCCAGTGCGACCTGTTTCCGGCGGAAGGGCCGATGCCGCGCGAGATGAGCGAAGTGTGGTCGCGGCAGAAGGATATCCAGTATTCCAGCCGCACCCGTCAGGTGACGGACAGCTATCTGCGCCTGCGCCATGAGCATGAGCAGATGCGGCGGCTGCTCGACAAGCTGCCCGAAGACATGCGCGCCTTGCCGGAAGCCAAGGCCGTCGAGGACCTGATCGATCGCGGCGCGGTGAACATCGTTCATCTCATCTACCGCAACCGTGCCTGGGAAAGCGGTGCGCGCGACTTCGAATTTTCGCGGGGGACCATGCTCGATCATTGGGCGCAGGGTCAGGCGGCGGTGGCCGACGTTATCGCCAAGGGCAACCGCCTGCTGGCCAACAACATTCTCGACGGCAAGAGCGCGGCATTCGACTTGCAGGGGTCGGGGCAGATCAAGGAGAAGATTGCATGATCCTCAAGGGCAAAACGGCACTGGTCACCGGATCGACCTCCGGCATCGGTCTGGCCTATGCCAAGGTGCTGGCGGCCGAGGGCGCCAACCTCGTCATCAACGGCTTTGGTGAGGCTGATGCGATCGAGCAGGAACGCCGCGCGCTGGAGGCGACCTCCGGCGCGAAGGCCATGTACAGCGGCCATGACCTGACGAAACCCGACCAGATAGAAGCGATGATGGCCGAGGCAGCGAAGGCCTTCGGCGGGGTGGATGTCCTTATCAATAATGCGGGCGTGCAGCATGTCGCGCCGGTCGAGGAGTTTCCGGTCGACAAGTGGGACCTCATCATCGCGCTCAACCTGACCGCCGCCTTTCACACCACGCGCCTCGCCGTGCCCTATATGAAGGGCAGGAAATGGGGCCGCATCATCCAGACCGCGTCCGCCCATTCGCTCGCCGCTTCGCCGTTCAAGAGCGCCTATGTGACGGCGAAACATGGCCTTGCGGGATTTACCAAGACGGTCGCGCTTGAGCTGGCGACCTTCGGTGTCACCGCGAACTGCATTTCGCCCGGCTATGTCTGGACACCGCTGGTCGAGAAGCAGATTCCCGACACGATGAAGGCGCGCGGCATGACCCGCGAGCAGGTGATGAACGACGTGCTCCTCGCCGGGCAGCCGACCAAGCAGTTCGTGACCGTGGAGCAAGTCGCTGCCGTCGCGCTGTTCCTCTGCCGGGACGAGGCGGCGAACATCACCGGTGCCAATATCAGCGTGGACGGCGGCTGGACGGCGCAATAAAATGGCCGTGCACATGCGGACGCTGAAGGCGGGCCTCCTGCTCGCCCTGAGCATGATGCCCGGAGCTGTCATGGCAGATCAGGTCGATGATGCGATCGGGCGTGAGCTTCCCTCGCTGACGGCGCTCTATCGCGATCTTCATGCGCATCCCGAACTCAGCCTGCAGGAAAAAGCGACATCCGCGAAACTCGCCGCGCTTGTCCGTCCGTTAGGTTTCACCGTCACCGAAGGCGTTGGCGGCCACGGGGTCGTCGCGGTGATGAAGAACGGGCCGGGCCCCGTCCTGCTGATCCGCGCCGACATGGATGCGCTGCCGGTGGTGGAGAAGACGGGTCTGCCGTTCGCCTCCACGGTGCGTGCGACCACGCGCGATGGCGTTGAGAGCGGCGTCATGCATGCCTGCGGCCATGACACGCATATGGCCGCCTGGGTGGGCACGGCGCGGACGCTTGCGGCGATGAAAGCCCTATGGTCGGGTACACTGGTCATGATCCTGCAGCCGGCCGAGGAAATCGGTCTCGGCGCCACGGCGATGCTCGGGGACGGGCTGTTCACGCGGTTCCCCAGACCGACCCACGCCATCGCCTTCCACGACGCGGCGAATATCGAGGCGGGCCAGATCGGCTACACCCCCGGCTATGCGCTCGCCAATGTCGACAGCGTCGACCTGGTCGTGCGCGGGGTCGGCGGGCATGGTGCCTATCCGCAGACCGTGCGCGACCCCATCGTGCTGGCGAGCCGGATCGTGACGACGCTCCAGACGCTTGTGAGCCGCGAGCAGGACCCGCAGGACCCCGCTGTCGTTACCGTCGGCAGCTTCGTCGCCGGGACCAAGCACAATATCGTGCCCGATGAGGCCAGGCTGCTCATCACCGTGCGCAGCTATTCCGACGAAACGCGCAAGCGCCTGCTCGACGGGATCGCCCGGATCGCGAAGGGTGAGGCAATCGCGGCCGGCGTGCCAGAGGACCGCATGCCCGTGATGACGGTGGAAAAGGACTATACGCCCGCCACCTTCAACACGCCGGACTTCTCGGAGCAGATGGCTACCGTCTTTCGGCGTCATTTCGGCGAAGCGGCGGTGGCGAAGGTGCCCGCTACCATGGGCGGTGAGGATTTTGGTCAATATTATCGCGCCGACAAGTCCATCCGCAGCCTGATCTTCTGGGTGGGCGGTGTGCCATCCGACAAGATGGCATTGGCGAAGGCGGGCAAAACCATGCTGCCGTCACTGCACAGTCCCTATTGGGCACCCCAGGCAGATGCAGTGATCGGCATGGGTGCGCGCGCCCTGACGGTGGCCGCGCTGGACATATTGCGCAAGCATCCCTGATGCGAACGATTATCAACAGGCTCGATCAGTTCGCTCGCTTTAATCGGGTCACCCGATCATAGTCATGGCGACAATGCGTTCGCCGCCCCCCACATGATGGGCTAGGACAGCATGGAGACAGGCTGCCTGGAGCGGTCCGTTTCCCATTAGCATTAACCCCCGAAGGGAGAGCCACCGTGGAACTCATTGGTTCGAAAACTGAAGATAATCTGAAGGCCGCATTTGCCGGCGAGAGCCAGGCCAACCGCCGCTATCTCTATTTCGCGCAGCAGGCTGACATCGAGGGCTATAACGACGTTGCCGCCGTGTTCCGCTCGACCGCGGAAGGCGAGACGGGCCATGCCCACGGCCATCTGGAATTTCTCCAGAACGGTGGCGGGGACCCGGCGACAGGTCTGCCCATCGGCGACACCACGTCTAACCTGAAGGCGGCGATCGCGGGCGAAACCCACGAATATACGGACATGTATCCGGGCATGGCACGCACGGCGCGCGACGAAGGCTTTGACGAGATCGCTGACTGGTTCGAGACGCTTGCCAAGGCTGAGAAGAGCCATGCGGGCAAGTTCCAGAAGACCCTCGACACGGTCGTCGCCGACGCCTGATCATAGCGAAGATGTGTTGCCGCCCGTCATGATGGCGGGCGGCGATGCCAGGATATTCGTGCCAGTGCCGCACGCATTCGGGGATAGAGCATATGCGCGAAGGTAGTCTGGACGCGCCGACCCGGCATGCGATCGCCTGGGACGACGAGGCCTATTATGACGAGGCCGCACTCGATACCGAGCTGCGCCGGGTGTTCGACATCTGCCATGGCTGCCGCCGCTGCTTCAATCTCTGCAACAGTTTCCCGACGCTGTTCGACCTGATCGACGAAAGCCCCAATGAATCGGTCGCAGACCTGACCGCGGGCGACATCAAGAAGGTCGTCGACGAATGCACGCTGTGCGACATGTGCTTCATGGTGAAGTGCCCCTATGTGCCGCCGCACGAATTCGACCTGGACTTCCCGCACCTCATGCTCCGCTACCGCGCCGTCGAGCATCGCAATGGTCACACTGGCCTTGCCGACCGGGAACTCGCCCGCACCGACCGCAACGGCAAGATCGGCACGGCGGTGAGCGAGGCGGTGAACCTGGCGACCAGGGAGGGCAGCCCGGTCCGCGGCGTCATGCAGGCGACGCTGGGCATCGACAAGCGCGTGCATCTGCCCGCCTATGCCGATGTGCCGCTGACCAACAAACAGGCGATCGTGCCTGCACCCAATGCCGATGGTCCTGCGTTTGGCAAGAAGGTTGCGCTCTATGCGACCTGCTACGGCAATTTCAACGACCAGACGCCCGGCGAAGCGGCGATCAAGGTTCTGGCCCATAACGGCGTCCAGGTGCGGATCGAGCATCCGGAATGCTGCGGCATGCCCAAATTCGAGAATGGCGACCTCGCTGCGGTGGCCGGGGCGGCGGAGCGGGTCGCGGCCCATTTCGGCGCGCTGATCGACGAGGGCTATGACATCGTGCCGCTGACGACGAGCTGCTCGCTCATGCTCAAGTTCGAATGGCCGCTCCTTCATCCCGGCAATACCGCGGTCGAGAAGCTCTCGACGCACAGCTATGATCTCTCGCAATATGTGGTGGCGCTCGCCAAGGAGACCGGCCTGATGCCGATCGAGGCGCTGCCCGCGACGATCGGCGTCCATTTCGCCTGCCACGCCCGCGCGCAGAATATGGGCCCCAAGGCGATGGAGATGCTGCGCCTCATTCCTGAAGCGAAGCCGCTCCTCACGGATCGCTGCTCCGGCCATGGCGGCAAATGGGGCATCTTCAAGCAGCATTTCGACACTGCGGTGAAGATCGGCCGGCCCTCGGCGAAAGCGCTCGTCAAGGAAAAGCCCGCTTATGTGGTGAGCGAATGCCCCCTCGCCGGTCCGCATCTGAAGCAGGTCATGGAACTGTCGGGTGTCGAAACCGTACCCGAGAGGGTCGGCCATCCGATCGAGGTCATGGCCAAGGCCTATGGATTCTAGGGAACCCAATCATGCCCCGTGACGCCCATATCATCACGGCCGAGGACATCATGGACCTCGGCACCTATGAAACGATTCGCCCTGAAAAGCGCGAGGAAGCGATCCTGCGCAAGCGGTTCCGGCGGCTGTCCGTCGGCCCCTATGTGACCGTTACCTTCGAGAATTGGGACAGCATGTGGCTGCAGGTGCAGGAGATGCTGCGGATCGAGAAGGGCGGGGAGGAGCAGCTGGTCGACGAGCTGGCCGCCTATAATCCGATGATCCCCAATGGGCGGGAGCTGACTGCGACACTGATGTTCGAGATCGACGACCCCCGCATTCGCGAGCGCGTGTTAGGCGGTCTCGGCGGGGTCGAGGACCATATCGCCCTCACCCTGGGTGATGACCGCATCGCCGCCGTGCCGGAGGGCGATGTCGCGCGGACCCGGAGCGACGGCAAGGCATCGAGCGTCCATTTCCTGCATTTCCCGTTCACGGACGAGCAGGTGGCGCGCTGGAAGGCGGGCGCGGAGCAGGCGACCTTCCGCATCGATCATTCCAATTATGGCCATGTCGCCCTGATCGGTCCCGAGGTGCGCCGGGAGCTGGCACGGGACTTTGCCTGACGTCAGAGGCGCCTGACCGCTAGCGCGGCTGCCGCATTTCCGAGGATATCGGCGTCGGGTCAAACGGCGTCTGCGCGGGTGCGGCCTGGGCTGAGCCGAGGGTTGGCGCCTGGGGCACCGGCTGGAGCGTTGCGGGTTGGGCCGAAGCGAGCGATGGATTCGTGTCGAGTGCAGGCCGCGTGTCCAGGGCCGGCACGGGGTCGCCTGTCTGTGCGGTCGTTGGGTGCGGCGCTGCCATCGGGCCAAGTGTGGGCGGGACAGGTGCGGGCGGGGCGGGTGTGGGCGGCGCGGTGGTTGCGACCGCCTGTGTCGGTGGCGCAGCGCCCGGCGACGATCGCGAGGCGAGATCAACGATCAACGGTGCGATGATCAGCGTCGCAATGGCCACCTTCTTGTACATGCGCGCTGCCTTCCGGAACAGTTTCCCGATCCGGCATCAGCTTAGCTTCTGTTGGTTAACAGATGGTTCCGGAAGCGTCAGGCGGCGGTGTCGATGCCGAGGTCGGCGAGCTTGCGATACAGCGTCGACCGGCCGATACCCAGCCGCCGCGCGACTTCGGTCATGCGGCCGCGATAATGGCCGATGGCGAGGCGGATCACATCAGCCTCGATATCCGCCAGAGCGCGCAGATGGCCGTTCGTCTCATAAAGGGTGACGCCAATGCCATTGTCCGCACCGAGGCTCTGGCCCAGTGAGACCATCCTCGTCCTGTCATTCTCCGGCCCGCTATCGCTGAACAGCTGCTCGGAGATTTGCGGAAAGTCCGCCACCGTCAGCGCGTCGCCGTCACACATCACCGCCGCGCGGAACAGCGTGTTCTGGAGCTGCCGGACATTGCCGGGCCAGTCATGCTGGACCAGGAGATCAATGGCCTCGGCGGTAATGCCGAGGCTGCGCAGGCCCGGCTGGGTTGCGATCCGCGCCAGCAGATGGCGCGCCAGGGCGGGCACGTCGCCGCTCCGTTCGCGCAGTGGCGGGACCACGATCTGCACGACGTTGAGCCGGTAATAGAGGTCTTCCCGGAATCGCCCCGCTTCCACTTCGGAAAGCAGCGTCTTGTTGGTGGCCGCGATCACCCGCACGTCGACGTGAATCGGCGCGCGCGCGCCGAGCGGATGGATTTCGCCGTCCTGCAGGACACGCAGCAACTTGACCTGCGCTTCCAGCGGCATTTCGCTGACCTCATCGAGAAAGATCGTGCCGCCATCAGCGGCGCCGAATCGGCCGACATGGCGGTCGAAAGCGCCGGTGAAGGCGCCCCGTTCATGGCCGAAAAGGTCGGATTCGACCAGATTGGGCGAAATGGCGCCGCAATTGACGGCCACCATCGGCGCCTTGGCGCGCGGTGATGCGGCGTGGATCGCCGTGGCGATGACTTCCTTGCCGACACCGCTTTCACCCTCGATGAGGACAGGGATGCGGGCGCGGGCGGCCTTGGCGGCAATGGCGAGCGCGGCGCGGAACGGGGGGGTCGAGCCGACGATTTCCTCGAAGGCCAGGGGTGCCCTGATCTTCTCGGTCAAAGGACGCAGTTCGCCGCTTCTGTCCGGATCGATCGCGCTTCCAAGCGCGTGCGCGAGCCGGTCGGCGGTAACGGGCTTGATCAGATAGTCCCTGGCACCGGCGCGCATCGCCTCGACGGCGGCACGCGCATTGTCGTTGGCGGTCAGCAGGAGGATCGGCAATGCCGGCCGCCGGCTGGCGATTTCGTGCACCAGCGCGGCCATTTCCAGATCCGGCGTCCAGTCGTCGATGAGGACGGCAGACAGCCGCATCCCCTCGCGCGTGCCGAGCGTCGCAATCGCGCTTTCGGCGCCCGAGACGCTGAGTGTCCGCCAGCCAATGCGCGCCGCCAGCGCGGCCGTCAGGCGGCGCTGTGCGGGCTCGTCATCGACAAGCATGAGGAGTGGCTGTTCTGCGTCGTTCATGCCATTGTTCCAGTCATCCCCGTGGCATAGCCGTATCAGGTAAAGACCGTGTTAAACGTGACCGGCATCACCAAGGGGGAGGGCGGCATGCGGTGCGTTCTCGCACTTGCGAAAATGGCGAGCTTGCCGCTAAGGAGGCGCATTCGAAACGAAGGGAACCCGACAGTGAGTTCTGAACATGACATCGGCCCGGCAAAGGCGACATATCACGGTTTTGTGGGCCTGCTGAAATGGGGCACTATCGCGAGCATAGTGGTGGCAGTCATCGTCATCCTGCTGATTGCTTCATAATCTGCCACCGCGAGAGGGGCTCAACATGAAAATTGCCGTGGTCCGCGAACAGGCGGATGGTGAGAGGCGCGTCGCCGCGACGCCCGAGACCGTGAAGAAGTTCATCGGGCTGGGCGCCGATGTCGCGGTCGAATCAGGCGCCGGTGCAGAAGCATCGGTGACCGACGCCGAATATGCCGCTGCAGGCGCGAGCGTGGGCGACCGCGCCGCGACGGTGGCGGGTGCCGATATCGTCCTCGGCGTGCAGGGGCCACAGCCCGATTCTCTCGGTGGCGTAAAGCCGGGCGCCTGGATCGTCGCCGGCCTCAATCCCTTTGGCGAGCGGGCGCGGGTCGATGCCTATGCTGCTGCCGGGCTCGAGGCGCTGGCGATGGAATTCATGCCGCGAATCACCCGCGCGCAGACGATGGACATCCTGTCGAGCCAGTCGAACCTCGCCGGTTACAGGGCCGTGCTCGACGCGGCCGCCGAATATGGCAAGGCCTTCCCGATGATGATGACGGCGGCAGGGACTATCTCCGCCGCGCGCGTTTTCGTCATGGGTGTCGGCGTCGCGGGCCTGCAGGCGATCGCGACCGCCCGGCGCCTCGGCGCCCAGGTGAGCGCGACCGACGTGCGCGCCGCGACCAAGGAACAGATCGAATCGCTGGGCGCCAAGGCGGTCTTCGTCGACAAGGTCGCCGGCATCGAGGGCGAAGGCACTGGCGGCTATGCCACCGAAATGTCGGACGAGTACAAGGCCGCGCAGGCCGAACTCGTCTCCACCCACATCGCCAAGCAGGACATCGTCATCACCACCGCGCTGATCCCGGGCCGGCCCGCGCCGCGCCTCATCAGCGATGCGCAGATCGCCAGCATGAAGCCGGGCAGCGTCATCGTCGACCTCGCGGTGGAGCAGGGCGGCAATGTCGAGGGCGCAGTCGCTGGCGAGATCGTCGTCAGGCATGGCGTCAAGATCGTCGGCCACAAGAACGTGCCGAGCCGGTTGGCGACCGACACGTCCGCGCTCTTTTCGCGCAACCTGTTCAACTTCCTGTCCGCCTTTTGGGACAAGGAAAAGAATGCGCCGGTCCTCGACGAGGAAATTGGCAACGCAGTCCGCCTGACGCAGGGTGGCAAGGTCGTCAACGAGAGGCTGTTGGCCAGCTGAGGCAAGACACCGGTGCGCTGCTGGCCACCGGAGGGGGAATAAACATGGACTTCATCTCCATCCTATCCATTTTCGTGATGGCCTGTTTCGTTGGCTATTATGTGGTCTGGTCGGTGACCCCGGCGCTCCACACGCCGCTCATGGCCGTCACCAACGCGATTTCCTCGGTCATCATCGTGGGCGCGCTGATCGCGGCGGCTGCGGCGGGGGCGCCGACGTCCAAATGGCTCGGCCTGCTCGCGGTTACCCTGGCCAGCGTGAATATATTCGGCGGCTTTGCCGTGACGGCGCGAATGCTCGCAATGTACAAGAAGAAGGAGCGTTGAGCGTGGAACATGCCGCTGCCCTGCCCGCATGGGTCATGCTTGCCTATCTGATCGCGGGCGTCTGCTTCATCCTGGCCCTGCGCGGGCTGTCCTCTCCATCCACGTCGCGCCGGGGCAATCGCTATGGCATGATCGGCATGGCGATTGCCGTTGCCACTACCATGGCCACGCAAGCGCCGGTTCCTATCGGGGAATTCCTGCCCATGCCCACCCCGGATGACCTTGTCATATTGGGCGAGATCGTGGTTGCCATCGCCATCGGCGCGGTGATCGGGCTGACCACCGCGCGCCGGATCGCGATGACGGACATGCCGCAACTGGTCGCCGCCTTCCACTCGCTGGTCGGCATGGCGGCGGTGCTGGTGGCAGCGGCCGCCTATCTCAACCCGCATGCGTTCGGCATTCTGGGCGCCGACGGCCTGATTCACCAGGTCAGCCGCGTGGAAATGGGCCTGGGCATGGCGATCGGTGCGATCACTTTCAGCGGCTCGGTCATCGCTTTTGCCAAGCTCAATGGCAATATGTCGGGCAAGCCGATCCTGCTGCCCGCGCGCCATGTCATCAACCTTGGCACGCTCGTCGCGATCCTCGGCCTGATTGCCTGGTTCACCCAGGACCAGAGTCCGTGGGTCTTCTGGACGGTCACCGCGCTCAGCTTCCTCATCGGCTTCCTGCTGATCGTGCCCATCGGCGGCGCGGATATGCCGGTCGTCGTTTCGATGCTCAACAGCTATTCCGGCTGGGCAGCGGCGGCGATGGGCTTCACCCTCCAGAACACCGCGATGATCATCACCGGCGCGCTGGTGGGCTCCTCGGGCGCGATCCTGTCCTACATCATGTGCCGGGCGATGAATCGCGGCTTCCTCTCCGTGATCGCGGGCGGCTTCGGCGCCGAGGCCGCGACGAGCGGCGGCGGGTCGGCGGCGGACCGGCCCTACAAGCGCGGCTCGGCTGAGGATGCAGCATTCCTGATGAAGCAGGCGGAGAGCATCGTCATCGTGCCCGGCTACGGCATGGCCGTGTCCCAGGCCCAGCATGCGCTGCGCGAAATGACCGACATGCTCACGGAAGAGGGCGTCAAGGTGAAGTTCGCCATTCATCCGGTCGCAGGGCGCATGCCCGGCCACATGAACGTGTTGCTGGCCGAGGCGGCGGTGCCCTATGATGACGTCTACGAGCTGGAGGACATCAACAGCGAATTCGCCCAGACCGACATCGCCTTCGTGATCGGCGCCAATGACGTGGTCAATCCGGCAGCCAAGACCGACAAGACCTCGCCCATCTACGGCATGCCGATCCTCGATGTCGCCAACGCAAAAACGGTGCTGTTCGTGAAACGCTCCATGGGCGGTGCGGGTTATGCCGGCGTAGATAATGAGGTGTTCTATATGGACAACACGATGATGCTGCTCGCCGATGCCAAGAAGATGGTCGAGGAAATCGTCAAGTCGCTGGGCCACTGATGCGGCGCGCCGATTACACCGTTCGCCCTGAGCTTGTCGAAGCCTGTCCTGAGCGGCTGGCCTTGCCAGCCAGCCGAAGGGGGCTGTACTTTCTTGAGGTGAAGGGCAGGGCTTCGACAGGCTCAGCCCGAACGGTTTGGAACTGAGTATGCGCAAGCTGGGCCTCATCGGCGGATTGAGCTGGACGTCGACCGCGCGCTATTACGAGATCATCAACACGGCGGTTCATCGCCGGCTTGGTGGTCTCCACAGCGCGCGGATGTCGATCGAGAGCCTTGATTTCGCGGATATGGCGCGCTGCCTTACCGACGATGACTGGGGGACCGCCGCAAGCGAGATCGTGGGCGCGGCCAAGCGGCTGGAGGCCGGCGGAGCTGACGGCCTGCTCATCTGCGCCAATAGCATGCACAAACTTTATGATGAGGTCGCTGCATCGGTCGCGATACCCGTCATCAATATCGTCGATGTGATCGGCGCCCGGCTCAAGCATGACGGGATCAAGGCCGCCGCGCTGATCGGGACCAGCAATGTCATGCTGGACAAGGCCTATCGTCAGCGCCTTGTCGGGTACGGCATCTCGCTGCTGCCCGCCGATCCGGAGCTCGCCGAGCGTATCGACAAGATCGTCTATGAGGATCTGTCGACCGGCAAGGTGACGCGCGCGGCCGAGCGTTACATGAAGTCGGAATTGACCGATATCGCCAAGGGAAATGTGCAGGCGGCCATCCTCGCTTGCACCGAGCTGGAGATGGTGGTGGACGTCCGCGCCAACGTCCTGCCGATCTATGACGGCACCACGATCCACGCCATGGCCGGCGTCGAATTCGCGCTGGCCGAGACAGCCTGAAAGCCGCTCCGGCGGCCCGCTTGATGGCTTTCAACGCTAACTATTCGTCTTAACCCGTTGTTTACCAAGATTACCGTGCTTGACGCGGGACTCGCGAGGACTCATGCCTGTTCCTCAGAGATTAACGGGGATGGGCTTATATGGGTGTTATCGAGCGGGTCGGTGTGCGGTCGGGCAAGGGTGCCGGTTCGGCAAAGACGGTGGCAAAGGTTCAGCCGGCGATCGCTGTCGATCGCCTGATCAGGGGCGATTGCATCGAGACGATGCGGGCGCTGCCCGATGCGTGCATCGACATGATCTTCGCCGATCCGCCCTATAATCTGCAGCTCGGCGGCGATCTGTTCCGGCCCGAGGGTGGGCGCGTCGATGCCGTCGACGATGACTGGGACAAGTTCGACACGCTGGCCGTTTATGACAGCTTCACCAAGGCCTGGCTCAGCGAAGCGCGGCGCATCCTCAAGCCGACAGGCACGATCTGGGTCATCGGCAGCTATCATAATATCTTCCGCGTCGGCACGCAGCTGCAGGACCAGGGCTTCTGGATCCTCAACGACATCATCTGGCGCAAGGCGAACCCCATGCCCAATTTCAAGGGCACGCGCTTCACCAATGCCCATGAAACGCTGATCTGGGCGAGCCAGGGTGAGACGGCGCGCTACACCTTCAACTATCGCGCGATGAAGACGTTGAACGACGAGCTTCAGATGCGGTCCGACTGGGTGCTGCCGATCTGCGGCGGTCCCGAACGCATCAAGGGCGACGACGGGCACAAGGCGCATCCGACGCAAAAGCCCGAGGCGCTGCTGTACCGCGTGCTGCTCGCCTGCACGAAGCCAGGCGACATCGTGCTGGACCCGTTCTTCGGCACCGGCACCACCGGCGCGGTCGCAAAACGGCTCGGCCGGCACTGGATTGGCATCGAGCGCGAGGAGGCCTATTGCGCCGTCGCCGAGGAGCGCATCGCAGCGTCCCTGCCGCTCGATGAATCCTCGCTCACCATCATGCAGTCGGCCAAGGGCCAGCCGCGCGTCGCCTTTGGCACGCTGGTGGAGACCGGCTATGTCACGCCGGGCACAGTGCTGCTCGACGCCAGGCGCCGCTGGCGCGCATCGGTGCGAGCGGACGGCTCACTGACCTGCGAGGGCGGGGAGACCGGCTCCATCCACAAGCTGGGCGCCACGCTGCAGGGCGCGCCGTCGTGCAACGGCTGGACCTTCTGGCACATCGAGGGCGAGGGCGGGCTGACCCCGATCGACAGCCTGCGCCAGACCTATCTGCTCGCCACCCAGCCGTAAACAGCTGCCGTCATTCCCGCGAAGGCGGGATCCAGAGTCGCGGGCGGTGCGCATTGTTGCCCTGGATTCCCGCCTTCGCGGGAATGACAAGATAGGGTTATAGGATCCCATATGCCCACTACCCGCCTTTATCTCCGCCCGGTCTGGTTCGTCGATTCGCCCATCGGCCTGGCCGACGGCAGCTGGCGGCGGCTCGGCACCAGCCTGCTCTGGTTTCAGGGCGTCGAGGCGCGAGGTGCCGGGGCGCTTCAGGTCATCCCGGTGGCGGCTCTTGACGACTGGCTCGCCGCGCTGCCCGATCCCCTGCGCCTCCAGGCCGACGCGCAGCTTGGCGGACTGGCGGCACCGCGCCCGTCGATGACGCTGGGCGGTCGCACGATCCGCTTCGACACGCCGCAGGTCATGGGCATTATCAACATGACGCCCGACAGTTTCTCGGACGGCGGCCGGCATCTCTCCGACGCGGAGGCGGCGGCTGACGTGGGTTTCGCGATGGGTCTGGCGGGGGCGTCGATCATCGATGTCGGCGGCGAGTCAACCCGCCCCGGTGCCGATCCGGTGTGGGAAGGCGACGAGATCGCGCGCGTCGTGCCGGTGATCGAACGGCTGGCGAGGAGCGGCGCGGTCGTCTCGATCGACACCCGCAAGGCCGCCGTCATGGAGACCGCGCTGGCGGCGGGCGCGGGCATCGTCAACGATGTCAGCGCACTCCTCCACGATCCGCGTGCGATGGCGGTGGTAGCAAAGGCCGGCTGCCCGGTCGTGCTGATGCACGCCCCCTCGGCCGGCCCCGATCCGCATGTCCGCGCGGATCCCTATGGCGACGTGGTCGCGGACGTCTATGATTTCCTCAGCGCCCGCGTGGACGCCTGCGTCGCGGCGGGCGTGGCGCGGGATCGCATCATCCTCGATCCCGGCCTCGGTTTCGGTAAGTCGCTGGCCGACAATCTAGCGATCCTGAACCGCCTCGCGACCTTCCACGCCCTCGGCCTGCCGCTCCTCGTCGGCGCCAGCCGCAAGCGGATGATCGGCGCCCTTTCGAACGAGGCGCCAGCGAGCGAACGCCTGGGCGGATCGATCGCCCTCGGCCTGGAGGCGGTGCGCGCGGGCGCGGCCATGCTGCGCGTCCATGACGTGCCCGAGACGGTGCAGGCGCTGCGCGTCTGGCGCGGCCTGCGCGACGCGGCGCTGACGGCGACTCCATCCCCCGCATCCTGATCCTTTTGCTGGGGCGGCGATCTCTGGTCACGTTCCGCGCGCGCTGCTATACCTCCACAGCTTCAGCATAGCCGGGGGAAGTCATGGTCGACGATATCGACACACAGTCCGCGCCGCCGCCGCCACAACCTGCCGCAACGCCTGCAGGGGGCTTCGAGTTCAACCGTCCCACGATCGTGTCGTTGCTCTACATCGCCTCGTGCATTGTCGGCATCACTGGCATCATCGGCCTGGTGCTGGCCTATGTCTGGCGGTCCGAGCCCCATGAGCCGTGGGAAGAGACCCACTATATCTATCTGATCCGGACATTCTGGTTCGGCTTTGGCGTGGCGTTTCTTGGGGTGCTCACGCTCATCATCGGCATCGGCTTCCTGATCATGCTCGCCGCCGGGGTCTGGGTGCTGGTGCGCACCATCATGTCGCTGGTGAAGGCGCAAAAGCGCGAAGCCATGCCGGATCCCCGCACCCTCCTGATTTGACCTGCGACGCCCTTTTGCTTGGGGGCAAAAGGCGATAAGGGGCCGCCATGACCGATACAGCATCATCCGATCGCAACGCGCCCGACCCGGCGCTGCTCGCCAAGGCGGAAACCCTGACCGAGGCGCTGCCCTATATGCAGCGCTATGCCGGGCAGACCTTCGTCGTGAAATATGGCGGGCATGCCATGGGCGATCCGGAATTGGCGCGCGATTTCGCCGAGGATGTCGTGCTGATGAAGATGGTCGGCATCAACCCCGTCGTCGTGCATGGCGGCGGGCCGCAGATCGGCGCGATGCTCAAGCAGCTCGGCGTGGAGAGCCGCTTTGTCGACGGACTGCGCGTCACCGATGCGGAGACGGCGAAGGTCGCGGAAATGGTGCTGTCCGGCGCGATCAACAAGGAGCTGGTCGGCTGGATCGGCCAGGCGGGCGGCCGCGCGGTCGGCATCAGCGGCAAGGATGGCGGCTTCATCACCGCGACCAAGGTCGAGCGCACCCAAAAGGACCCCGACAGTAATATCGAGCGCGCCGTCGACCTCGGCTTCGTGGGGGAACCGGCGAAGGTCGACCGGCGCATCCTCGACACGATCAGCGACGCGGGCATGATCCCCGTGGTCGCTCCGATCGGCATTGGCGAGGACGGCGCGACCTATAATATCAACGCGGACACCATGGCGGGCGCGGTGGCGTCGGCCATGGGCGCGGCGCGGCTGTTCCTGTTGACCGACGTGGCCGGGGTGCTCGACAAGAGCGGCGACCTCCTGTCCGACCTCGATCCGGCGAAGATCAGCGCGCTGCAGAAGGACGGCACCATATCGGGCGGCATGATCCCGAAGCTGGAGACCTGCCTGCATGCCGTGCAGGGCGGCGTGGACGCGGCGGTCATCCTCGACGGGCGCATTCCCCATGTGATGCTGCTGGAAATCTTCACCCGGCGCGGCGCGGGGACATTGGTGCGGGCGTAGCCCATTTGACCAGAGCGCGCTTGTCGATCACGCATCCAATGGGCTAAGCACCCCCATCCTTTCCGTCCCCTATCGGAGACCTCATGGCCTTTGCGCTATACCAGACGCTGATGATCCTGCTCAACGTCGCCAAATGGATCATCATCATTCAGGCGATTATCAGCTGGCTGGTCGCCTTCAACGTGATCAACACGTCGGGCGAGCTTGTCCGCAACGTCCTTTATGCGCTCGATCGCATGACCGAGCCGCTTTACCGGCCGATCCGCCGCATCATGCCGGACCTGGGCGCGCTCGATCTGTCGCCCATGGTCGTACTGCTCGCGATCATCATCCTGCAGCAGGCGATAGTCCCGGCGATCTTCGCGCCTCTGGCGTGACCGGCTGCTGGCGGCGGGACGGGGACGACCTCCTTCTCTCCGTCCGTCTCACCCCGCGATCATCGGCGGCTCGGGTCGCCGGGCTCTGGACCGATGCGAAGGGGCAGGCCTGGCTGAGCGCCAGCGTGACCGCGCCGCCCGACAAGGGACGGGCCAATGCGGCGCTCATAACGTTGCTTGCCGACGCATTCGGCATTGCCCGCTCGTCGATTTCGCTAGAGGCGGGGGAGACGAGCCGTCTAAAAAGAGTAAGGATCATGCGCGCCGCTGCGGATGTCGCCGCGCGGATCGACCAACTGGCGAGGCTTTGACATGACAATCGGCAAGATCATCGACGGCAAGGCCTTCGCGGAGGGGCTTCGTGCCGAAGTCGCGGCGGGCGTGGCGGACTATCGTGCCAGTCAGGGCCGCGCGCCCGGCCTCGCGGTGGTGCTGGTCGGCGAGGATCCCGCTAGCGGCGTCTATGTCCGCAACAAGGGCAAGATGACCCATGCGGTCGGCATGGAAAGCCTCGAATTCCGGCGGCCCGCGACGATCACGCAAGAAGAGCTCGTCGAGCTGGTCGAGGAATTGAACGGCGATCCCATTGTCGACGGCATTCTCGTCCAGCTCCCGCTTCCCGATCATATCGACGACAAGGCGGTGATCGGGGCGATCGACCCGGCCAAGGATGTCGACGGCTTCCATGTCGTCAATGCCGGGCGCCTGGCGGTCGGGGAAAGTGCGCTGGTGCCCTGCACGCCGCTGGGCTGCCTGATGCTGCTCAAGGACGAGCTGGGCGATCTCTCGGGGCTGGAGGCGGTGATCGTTGGCCGCTCCAACATCGTCGGCAAGCCGATGGCGCAGCTCTTGCTGGCGGAAAATTGCACCGTGACCATCGCCCATAGCCGCACCCATGGCCTGGCCGGCGTCGTCTACCGCGCGGACATCGTCGTCGCGGCGGTGGGCCGGCCGGAAATGATCAAGGGCGAATGGATCAAGCCGGGCGCGACGGTCATCGATGTCGGCATCAACCGCATTCCGGGCGAGAATGGCAAGAGCCGCCTTGTCGGCGATGTCGCCACCGCCGAAGCGGTCAGCCATGTCCGTGCGATCACCCCGGTGCCGGGCGGGGTGGGGCCGATGACCATCGCGGTGCTGCTGCGCAATACGCTGGTGGCGGCCTGCGCGCGGGCGGGGTTGGCGGCGCCGCGGGGATTGTAGGGGACTCCCGTCATCCCAGCGAAGGCTGGGATCTCATGAAGCCCGGCACAAAATCGCCTGAGATAGCAAGGCGAATGAACCCGCTTCACACCAGCCACAAAATCCTTAGTCTGGCCAAATCGATGACCGACAGGCAGGCCCCGCATCCATGACCACGCACGCACTGCCCGACGGGGATTCCGCCGGCACGTTTATGGGCCATCCCAAGGGTCTGTTCGTCCTGTTCTTCGCGGAAATGTGGGAGCGCTTTTCCTATTATGGGATGCGCGCCCTGCTCATCTTCTATCTCACCAAATGGTGGCTGTATGACGACGCCAAGGCGAACCTGATCTACGGCGCCTATACCAGCCTCGTCTACATCACGCCGATGCTGGGCGGCTATCTGGCCGACCGTTATCTCGGCCAGCGCAAGGCGGTGCAGTTCGGCGCGGTGCTGCTGACCATCGGCCATTTCCTGATGGCGGTGGAAGGCACGCCGGGCGGCCATATGGTCAATCCGGCGGTCAATATCTTCTGGCTGGCCCTGTCCTTCATCATTGTCGGTTCGGGCTTTCTCAAGGCCAACATCTCGGTGATCGTGGGGCAGCTTTATCCGTTGACCGATGTGCGCCGCGATGGCGCCTATACGATCTTCTATGTCGGCGTGAACCTTGGCGCCTTCATCGGCACGCTGCTGTGCGGCTATCTGGGCGAGACCTATGGCTGGCGCTATGGTTTCGGATCGGCCGGGTTCGGCATGCTGCTCGGCCTGTTCGTGTTCGTGTTTTTCCGCGGCACCCTGCTCGGGCGCGGCGAGCCGCCGCGGCCCGCGCTGCTCATTCGCAAGGTCGCGGGATTGAAACTCGAGTGGCTGCTCTATGCGCTGGGCGTCGCCTCGACCGGGGCGATCTGGGCGATCATCCAGTTTCAGGACGCGGTAGGCTGGCTGCTGCTGCTCTCGGGCGCGGTCCTGCTCGGCTACATCCTCTATGTCGCGGTCATCCAGCTCGACCGGGAGGCGCGCGACCGCATCCTCGCTATCCTGTTCCTGCTGGTGCTCCAGCCGATTTTCTGGGGCCTCTATGAGCAGGCGGGCGGGTCGATGAACCTGTTCACCGACCGCTATGTCGACCGGCATGTGCTGGGCTTCGATGTTCCGGCCTCGGTCTTCCAGTCGATCAACCCTTTCATGATCATGCTATTGGGGCCGCTGTTCGCCGGGATATGGACGGGATTGGGCAGGCGCGGGTGGGAGCCCTCGACGCCCGCCAAATTCGGCCTCGCGCTGTTGCAGGTTGGCCTGTCATTCCTGGCGCTGGTCTGGGGCGCGCATGCGGTTGGGCAGGGCAATCCGACGCCCGCCATCTTCATTTTTCTCCTCTATGTCCTCCAGACCACCGGCGAGCTGTGCCTGTCTCCGGTCGGGCTATCCGCGATGAATCGCCTGGCACCCGCGCAGATGGCGAGCCTCATCATGGGGGCGTGGTTCTTTGCGACGGCGGGTGGCCAGTTCGTCGCCGGCAAGATCGGCGAGGCGACCGGCGCGGGCGAGGTGGGCGGCGAGGCGGCCAAGGAACTGGTGCTGTCGATCTATGCCAATATCGGCTGGGTCGGCATCGCCATGGGCGTGGCGGTGCTGGTGGTGGCGCCCGCCGTTTCGCGCCTGATGCACTTGCACACATTGCGTGACCACCCGGCCGAGGATGCTTTGGCCGTGGAAGGCTTTGGGGTATAGGCCCCCCAACAGCTTGGCAGGACGAACTATGGGCAGACGGTTTTTCGGCACGGACGGCATCAGGGGGCGGACCAACCAGTCGCCCATGACCGCGGAGATGGCGATGCGCGTCGGCATGGCGGCGGGCCGGCATTTCATGCGCGGCGCATATCGCCACCGCGTCGTGATCGGCAAGGACACCCGCCTGTCGGGCTATATGATCGAGAACGCGCTGGTGGCGGGTTTCACCAGCGTCGGCATGGACGTGGTCCAGTTCGGTCCCATTCCGACCCCGGCGGTCGGGATGCTGGCCGCCAGCATGCGCGCCGACCTCGGCGTCATGATCTCGGCCAGCCATAATCCCTATTATGACAATGGCATCAAGCTGTTCGGCCCGGACGGGTACAAGCTCTCCGACGAGGACGAGCTCAGGATCGAGGCGCTGATCGAGGCGGACGTGCCGCTGGCGGAGCCCCAGCAGATCGGCCGCGCGCGCCGGGTGGAGGACGCGCGCGGGCGTTATATCCATGCGGTGAAGTCGACCTTTCCATCCCATCTTCGCCTCGATGGCCTCAAGATCGTCGTGGATTGCGCCAATGGCGCCGCCTATCAGACCGCACCCTCCGCCCTGTGGGAGCTTGGCGCCGAAGTGGTTTCGATCGGGGTCACGCCCAACGGCACCAACATCAACGACAAATGCGGATCGACGGCGCCCATGGCGCTCCAGGAGACCGTGGTCTCGGCGGGCGCCGATATCGGCATAGCGCTCGACGGCGATGCCGATCGCCTGATTGTCGTCGACGAGAATGGCAGCATCATCGACGGCGACCAGATCATGGCGCTGATCGCGCTCGACTGGGCGCGCAAGGGCACGCTCAGGGGCGGGGGTCTCGTCACCACGGTCATGTCCAACCTCGGCCTCGAGCGGCTGCTGGGCGCCCATGGCATCGGTATGGAACGGACCCAGGTCGGCGACCGCTATGTGCTTGAGCGGATGCGCGGCGGCGGGTTCAACGTGGGCGGCGAGCAGTCCGGCCACATGATCCTGTCCGACTATGCGACGACCGGCGACGGCACGATCGCGGCGCTCCAGGTGCTGGCCGCACTGGTGGAGAGCGGTAAGCCGGCGAGCGAGGTGCTGCACCGTTTCGACCCGGTGCCGCAACTGTTGCGCAATGTCCGCTTCGGCGGCGGCAAGCCGCTGGAGGACGATCAGGTCCGGCGCATCATCGCGCAGGCGGAGGCCGAACTGGGCGGCAGCGGTCGTCTCGTCATCCGTCCCTCGGGCACGGAGCCCGTCATCCGCGTCATGGCCGAAGGCGACAATGCCGATCAGGTGGCGGACGTTGTGGGTCGCATCTGCGACGCGGTCGCCAAAGTCGCTGCCTGAATGCCCCCTGCTCGAATACTGATCATCGCCGGGTCCGACAGCGGTGGCGGCGCGGGCATCCAGGCGGACATCAAGACGGTGACGATGCTGGGCGGCCATGCCATGACCGCGATCACCGCGATCACCGCGCAAAATACGATGGGCGTCCAGGCGATCCACCCCGTCCCGGCGGAGATGGTGCTGGCGCAGATCGACAGCGTGGCCAGCGACATCGGCGTCGATGCCGTCAAGATCGGCATGATCGGATCGGCAGCGACGGCGCAGGCGGTCGCGGAACGGCTCGCGCATCTGGAGGGCGTGCCCATCGTCTTCGATCCGGTGATGGTCGCCACCAGCGGATCGGCGCTGGCGGATGCCGATACCATTGCCGCGTTCGAGGCGCTGATGCGGCTGGCGACGCTCGTGACACCCAATCTGCCCGAGCTTGCCGCGCTCGGGGACGAGCAGGCGATATTGGCCCATGGTTGCGCCCTGCTGGTCAAAGGCGGCCATGACGAGGGCGATATACTGATCGACCGGCTGATCGCGCCGGACGGAGAGGTCATGCAGTGGGCAGGCGGCCGGATCGACACACCCCACACCCACGGCACCGGCTGCACGCTGGCCAGCGCCATCGCCACGGGGCTGGGGCAGGGCATGAGCTTGGCCGACAGCATCGCCCGCGCCCGGAACTATGTGCGCGCCGCGCTGCTGGCCGCACCGGGTCTCGGCAGGGGCCATGGCCCGCTGGGAGTGCCGCGCGATGTTGGTTGAGCTCATTGCCGGGGTAGACGAGGCGGGTAGAGGACCGCTCGCTGGGCCGGTCGTCGCGGCGGCGGTGATCCTGTGCAGCGAAGGGATCGAAGGGCTCGACGATTCGAAGAAACTGAGCCCGCCGCGTCGCGCGACCTTGGAAATACAGATCCGCGCGACCTGCCGCTTTGGCATCGGCATGGCGAGCGTGGAGGAGATCGACCGGATCAACATCCTGCAGGCGACGATGCTGGCGATGACCCGCGCGGTCGATGCATTATGCGCCGAGCATGGTTGCCGGCCGCATCATGTGCTGGTCGACGGCAACCGGTTGCCGCGCTGGTCCCATGCCGCGACCGCCGTGGTGGGAGGAGATGCGCTGCACGACTGCATTTCCGCCGCCTCGATTCTGGCGAAAGAGACGCGGGACCGCATGATGCGCGCCGCCCACACCGATTATCCGCATTATGGCTGGGAGCACAACAAGGGCTATGGCACGCCCGAACACCTCGCCGCGCTGGGCACCCACGGCCCGACCCCCCTCCACCGCAGGAGCTTCGCGCCGGTCGCGGAGCTGCTGCTTCCCTTGTGAGGGTGGTTTATACGAAAGCGGCCATTGCGGATCGCGTGCCCACTGGCTTATTCGGGTCAGCGTCAAAAGAAAGGGACAGCATGGCTCCGCCGTCACGCGAAACATCGATTGAGATTCCGGACAACATCGACGCGACGCTTCCACCCAGCAGCAAACTGGTGCCGAAAAAGCCGCTGATCATCCGTTTCGGCAAATGGATGCAGCCCAAGACGAATCGCTGGATCGCCAGAAGCTCGCGCATTCCCGACGTGCCGGTTTTCAAGGCCGGCGATTTTGCCTGGACCAAGAAGCTGGAAGACAATTGGGAAGTGATCCGGGCGGAGGCCGCCATGGCCTTGCAGGATCTCGACAGCGTGCCACCGCTCGCCAGCATATCGCCCGATCACCGGCGCATCGCGCCTGCCGGCCGCTGGCGGTCATTCTTCCTGGTCGGCTATCGTTATCGTGAGGAGAATAACTGCCGCATCTGTCCGCGCACGGCGGAACTGGTGTCGGAGGTGCCGGGGCTGAATTCGGCATTTTTTTCCGTGCTGGTGCCCAATACCCATTTGCCTGCCCATACCGGCGTGTCGAAGGCTTTCCTGACCTGCCATCTCGGCGTGCAAGTACCGCGCGAGAGTGAAAAATGCCGGATGCGGGTCGTCGATCAATGGCTCGAGTGGGAAGAAGGCAAGTGCCTCGTCTTCGACGATGTGTTCGATCATGAAGTCCGCAATGACAGTGACGAGACGCGCATCGTGCTGCTTGTCCAGTTCAAGCGGCCGGTGGGGCCGATTGGCTGGATAGTCGGCAATCTGTTTCTGGAGGCGGTGCGCCGCTCGCGTTTCGTGCAGGATGCCCGGCGCGGATTGGAGGACTGGAAGTCAAAGCGGGCCTGAAGCGGCTCCTCTTTTTGAAGGCGTCCCGTTCTCGCTGACGGAAAAATGGGATCGCGCCATGGACACGACCCCTCCCCGAACTCGACCAAGGTTCCATGCCATTAGTTTATAGAATTTATATCTTTTGATATTTCACACTATACCGCGGGCATGCAATTATATGTCTATGTTTTGCGACTCTTGGGGCACCTTCTCCAAGGAGACTTTAACCTCGTTACGTTCAAGTAACAAGGCGAAGATTCCAATTTCAGGCACCATCTTGTCGCATTTTGGCATAGAAATTCCAGCACCCTGAACTGCAAAAGGGTCTCCGCAACTTTACCGGCCCTTCACATTGCCGTGCTAGGGCTGCGCGTCAGGCGGCAGGGATCGGACAAGGCAGGGATCGGACAAGGGTGCACAGGAAAAAAATCATCATCGTGTTCGGGACGCGGCCCGAGGCGATCAAGATGTTTCCGGTCGTTCATGCGCTCCGGCGGCATGAGGGCATCGACACCCGCGTCTGCGTGACCGCCCAGCATCGCGAACTGCTCGACCAGGTGCTGGACATCAGCCGGATCGTGCCGGACATCGACCTCGATATCATGCAGCCGGACCAGACGCTCGATGGCCTCACCGCGCGGCTGATCGTCGATCTGGGTGCTGTCTTCGACCGGGAAAAGCCTGATCGCATCGTCGTCCATGGCGACACCCTGACCACCATGGTGGCGACCCTCGCCGCCTATTACCGCAAGATCCCCGTCGCCCATGTCGAGGCCGGGCTTCGGTCCGGCGACATCCATCATCCCTGGCCGGAGGAGGTCAACCGCCGCGTCGTGGCCTGCATCGCCGACATGAACTTCGCGCCGACCGAGCAGGCGGCCGCCGCCCTGCGCGCGGAAAACAGGGCGGAGGCGAGCATCCACGTCACCGGCAATACCGTGATCGACGCGCTGCTCGCGACCCGGGCGCGGATCGCGGAGGAACCGCAGCTCGCGGCTGCCTTCACGCCGATCGCCGCGCGCTTCGAGTGCAAGCGGGTGATCGCCGTCACCACCCACCGCCGCGAGAATTTCGGCGACGGCATGGAAGCTATTGCCGGCGCGATCCGTGACATCGCCGCGCGGCCCGATGTCGCCGTCATCTTCCCGGTTCATCCCAATCCCAATGTCCGCCGGGTGATGGACGAGGCGCTGGCGGGTCTCGCCAATGTCGCGATGATCGACCCGCTCGACTATCCCTGTTTCGTGGCCCTGCTCGACCGTAGCGAGATCGTGCTGACCGACAGCGGCGGCGTGCAGGAGGAGGCACCGTCGCTCGGCAAGCCGGTGCTGGTGATGCGCGAGACCACCGAACGGCCGGAGGGCATAGCGGCCGGCACGGCGAAACTGGTCGGCACCGATGGTGCCCGCATCGTTTCGGAAATCTTTACGCTCCTCGACGATAAGGCGGCCTATATGGCCATGTCGCGGGCGCATAATCCCTTCGGCGATGGTCATGCAGCAGAGCGTATCGCAGGGGTCATCGCGAATGAGCGTCCAGCCTGAGACAAAAGTCGCCGTCATCGGCCTTGGCTATATCGGCCTGCCCACCGCCGCCCTGATCGCGCGCTCCGGCATGAAGGTGCTGGGCGTCGACGTGTCCGCCCATGTCGTCGAGACGGTCAATTCAGGGCGCATCCACATCGAGGAAGTCGATCTCGACGGCCTCGTGCAAGGCGTGGTCTCGCGCGGGCTGCTCCGCGCCTCGCTGACGGTCGAGGAGGCGGATGCCTTCGTCATCGCCGTGCCGACCCCGGTCAGCGCGGATCATGCCCCCGACATTTCCTATATCCTTGCCGCCGCTCGCACGATCGCGCCGATGCTTCGGCCCGGCAATATCGTGATCCTCGAATCGACCTCGCCGGTCGGCACCACCGAGGCCCTGCGCGACGAGCTGGCCAGGATGCGGCCCGACATCCGCATGCCAGGCTCCCCCGGCAACGCGGCGGACATCGCCATCGCCTATTGCCCGGAGCGGGTGCTGCCCGGCCGAATCCTGATCGAACTGGTCAATAACGACCGCTGCATCGGCGGCATCACCCCCCGCTGCGCGCGCAAGGCGCTGACCTTCTACCGCCAGTTCGTGCGCGGCGAGTGCATCACCACCCTGGCACGGGCGGCGGAGATGGTGAAGCTGGTCGAGAACAGCTACCGCGACGTCAACATCGCCTTTGCCAATGAACTGTCGGTGATCGCCGACGGCATGGGCATCGACGTGTGGGATGTCATCCGACTCGCCAACCGCCATCCGCGCGTCAACATCCTCCAGCCCGGACCCGGCGTGGGCGGCCATTGCATCGCCGTCGATCCCTGGTTCATCGTCCATGGCGATCCCGTCAACAGCCGCCTGATCCGGACGGCGCGCGAGGTCAACGACGCCAAGACCGAGCATGTGATCGAGCAGGCCTCCCGCCTGATCGACACGCGCCCCGACGCGAAGATCGCCTGCCTCGGCCTCGCCTTCAAACCCAATATCGACGATTTCCGGGAGAGCCCCGCGGTCAAGGTCGCGGAACGTCTGGTCGCCCGCTATGGCGCCCGGATCAAGCTGGTCGAGCCCCATGCCAAGGCGCTCCCCCCCGAATTCGCCGGCGGCCCCGCCGAACTCATCGACATCGACGACGCGATCGAGCGCTGCGACATCTTCCTCGTGCTGGTCGATCACGACGTATTCAAGTCGGTGCCCGTAGAGGAGCGCGCCGACAAGGCAGTCTATGACAGTCGTGGCATGTGGCCCGACCAGCCGCAATCCATGCCGTTGCCGATGCTGCGCAAGGCGGGGTGAAGCGGCTGCGATATCGTTGAATGTCCGCCACCCACCCCCAACAGTCGCCGTTTTACCCTCTGCAACCGAAATAGCGTTGACGCACACCCGCGCCGGACCTAGCGCGCGCAGCATGATGCCCCGACCAAAGCCATATTCGCGGGAAGCCGCGCGGCTGCGCCTCTACATCTTGTCGATCCTTGTCGACATGGCGGTGCTGGCGGTGGCGTTCGCGTTCGCCAATGTCGTCGTGCTCGGCCATTTCGAGGGCGAGGCCGGCAAGCCCCACGGTCTCATCATGTTCGCCATGATCGCGCCGGTCTATGCATTGCTGGCGATCAATGGCGGCGTGTACGGCATTCGCATGATCGGCAATGGCCGGGTGAGCGCATGGCGGGCGCTGTGGGCGCTGGCGCAGGCCGCGATGCTGTTCCTGATCATCGTCTACTTCGGCAAGATCGCGGAGCAGCTGTCGCGCCTGACCTTTGCGACCGGGCTGGTGGCGAGCATTATAGGGCTGGCCTATGTCCGGCGCCTGACCGACCGGATGGCGCGCACGATCGTCGGCGACGTCCACCATCTCACCGTCCTGATCATCGACGGCGAGCCCATGACCGCGCCGCCGCACACCGATGTCATCGACGCGAGCCACCACGGCCTCGATCCAACCCAGCTCGATGCCGATATGGCGGCGCGGCTCGCCAGCGTGGTCGGCCCGGCCGAGCGGGTCATCGTCGCCTGCTCCGCCGATCGCATGGACAGCTGGGGCATCGCGCTGACCTCGCTGTCCGCCAAGGCCGAGCTGCTGGTGCCCGAAATGCGCCGCTTCGCCCCCGCCAAGGTCGGCGAGTTCGGCCATCATCCGACCGTGATCGTGGCCAGCGGTCCCCTGCGGTTCAGCGATCGCATCCTGAAGCGCCTGTTCGATTTCTTCGTCAGCCTGGCCGCGATCATCGCGCTTTCGCCGCTGCTGCTGGCCGGGGTGATCGCCGTGCGCTTGTCCGGGCCGGGCCCCATCTTCTTCCGCCAAGCCCGCCTTGGCCGGAGCGCCGAGCCGTTCATGATCTGGAAGTTCCGCACCATGCATCATGTCATGACGGACAGGGCCGCGAGCCAGCTCACCCGCAAGAATGACCCGCGCATCACCCGCATCGGCGAATTCCTGCGGCGCACCAGCATCGATGAACTGCCGCAGCTCTTCAACGTGCTGATGGGCGACATGAGCGTTGTGGGCCCGCGTCCCCACGCGCCCGCTGCCAAGGCGGCCGACAGCCTCTACTGGGAAGTTGACGAGCGCTACTGGGGGCGGCACTGCATAAAGCCTGGGATGACCGGCCTCGCACAGGTGCGGGGCCATCGCGGTCCCACCGACCGGCACGAGGATCTTGTCAATCGCCTGCAGTCCGACCTTGAATATGTCACCAACTGGTCGATCTGGCGCGACCTTCGGATCATTGCCGCGACCCTGCGCGTGCTTGCCCATGATAACGCCTTCTAGGGGGCGAGGCGGATGATTGCGGCGATCGTGCTGGGCCTGTGCGTGGCGCTGGTTCTCTATCCCTTCGCCTTCTATCCGTTGCTGCTCCGGCTAATTCCCGAAAAGCCGGTGGCGCGGGCTGAGCCGGGCGCGGCATTGCCTGCGGCCACGCTGGTCTTCTGTGCGTTCAACGAGGCGGCGGCGCTGCCGGGCAAGATCGCCAATTTGCGGTCGCTCAAGGTCCGGCACCCCGATCTTGAGATCCTCGCCTTCAACGACGGATCGACCGATGCGACGCCGGCGCTCCTTGCCGCCGCCGCCGACATATTGACCGTGATCGACGGACCGGGGCGCAGCGGCAAGGCGCGCGGCATGAAGACGCTGGCAGCGCGTGCACACGGCGATATCCTCATCTTCACCGATGCCAATGTCCGGCTGGAGGAAGAGGCGATCGCCCGGCTGCTGTCCTGCTATGCCGATCCGGACGTGGGCGGCGTGCTGGGCTCCCTGCGCTATGAAGGGTACCGGGCGAGCGCATCCGCCACGGTGGGCGGCCTGTACTGGCGGCTGGAGGAGGCCCTCAAGGATCGGGAATCGCGCACCGGCAACGTGATGGGCGCGGACGGATCGATCTTTTCCATCCGGCGCGCGCTCTATCCCGACTTTCCGGATCATGTGCTCGACGACCTGGTCGTTTCGATGAGCGTGGTGTTTGCCGGCAAGCGGCTGATCAAGGCCCGCGATGTCGTCGCGTGGGAAAACATGGTGGCCGAGCGCCGCGATGAGATGAAGCGCAAGGTACGGATCGCCGCGCGAAGCTGGCATACGCATCGGTATTTGCGGCCGCAATTGTGCCGGATGCGCCCGCTCGATCGCTTTAAATATGGATCGAGAAAGCTGGTCCGCTGGTCCGGCGGCCTCTGGATCGGAATTGGTGCGGTAGCTGCGTTCATGCTGGCATGGTCGATAGCGCCCAAGGTTGCGGCGGTGCTGGCGCTGGTCTGCGGAAATGTGATCATCATCGGGATCGTCAGCCACCGGGGGCCGCTCGCCGCGCTGATGGACATTCTCCTTGCCTATTTCGCGACGCTCAGGGGGATAGCGCTGGCCATGCGCGGCCGTGACTTCACGATCTGGGCGCCGGCGAAATCGCGCGGGTGACTGTCGCATTGTCCCGCCAGTCCTGTATATGCGGCCGCGATATGACGACGAAGGCGGCAAGGGCGTGATCACGGCGCAGCGGGTGGCAAAGGCGGCGGGCAAGCATCTGTCGCGCATGGGTCTCGGCCTGCGCGGGGCCATAGGCGCGCGCGCGGAGCGGCGCTGTCCTGCCTGCCGGACGGCGGTTCCCGGCTTCTTCCGTTATGGCGCGGTCCGCGAATGGGGATGCCCGGCCTGCGATGCGTCCCCGCGCGAACGGCTGATGCACCATCTCCTCGACCGCGACGTCATCGGCGTGCCGGAGGGTTCGGCGCTCCTCCATTGCGCGCCCAATGAGGGCAGCCTGGTGGACCGCTTTCGCACGGCTGCCGCCGACTATGTCCCCGCCGACATCGATCCGGAGCGCTACGCCGTGCCCGGCATGCAGCGCGTCGACCTGATGGCGCTGGATGCCGACCAGCGTTTCGACCGCATCTATGCCAGCCATGTGATGGAGCATGTGCCGGACGATGCCCGCGTCCTCGCCAATATCGCGCGCGCCCTGCGGCCGGGCGGCGAGGCGTGGCTGATCGTGCCGCTATGGGACCGCCCGACCGAGGATGGCGACGCGGCGATGCCCCCGCGTGAACGCGAGCGGCGCTTTGGCCAATGGGATCATGTCCGGCAGTATGGCGCCGATTTCGCGGACAGGATCGCTGCCGCCGGACTGACCGTCGAGATGGTCGGCGTGCGCGACTTGTCCGCGGAGGACGTGCGGCTGATGGCGCTTGACGACGTGCTGTTCCGGGCACGCCGCTGAACGGGCTGGGGGCCTTGCTCGGCAGGCTGGAAGGACGAGTGAGGCTTCTGGCGCTGGTCAAGCTCGCGAATGTCGCATTCGCGATGCTGTGGGGTTTTACGGTCACCTATGTGTTCGTCCGGCTGTTGCCGCTCGGCGAATTCAAGGCATTCCTGCTGCTCGTCGCTTTCGCCAATTTCACGATATCGGCGGATTTCGGGTTCTCCGGGATCATCTATGCGCGGCTGCGGCGATTCTGGCTGCGCGAAGGTGATGGGCAAGCCGCCGACGTCTTTCGGTCGACCGAAATCGGCATGCTGTTCGCCTTCATGGTGCTCGTCGTGCTGCTGGGTGGGCTCGCCATCGCGGCCTGCCTTGCGACCGGCTTCATCCCCACGGAGCGACCGGCGCTGTTCATGGCCTTCTATGCCTTGTCCGCCCTCAACATCATCGCGCTGCTGGCCAAGCGGGCGCTCGCGGCGCTGGATCATAATCTGCTCTGGGAAGCGATGGACTTTTTCCGGCGTTTCCTCTCGATCCTGCTGCTGCTGGCCGCGTTGGGCGGCTTGCCGATCCTGCTGTCGGTCTGCGTCCAGATCGGCCTGACCGTAGCCATATTGTTCGCCGGGCTCGCCACCGTCCATGGTTCGGTGGGCATGGCGGCCGGGCAGTGGCTTCCCCATGCGCGCAACCTCCCCATGCTGCGCGGCTATGTCCGGGACATGGGTGCGACAATGGCCCTGACGCTGTCCGACGTCGCGGCCTACAACGCGCCCTATCTCGGCATCGCGCTGATGACCCGCGATCCACGGCCGCTGCTGGTGTTCGACTTCCTGTTCAAGATGTCACGCGCACTGTCGGCCGCGATCCGGGCTCTCGTCGAATCCGGCCTGCCGCGCCTCACGCAGGCCTATCATGCCGGTCAGCATGAGGCGGCGCGCGCATCGATCAACCGGCTGCGCATGCTGGCGCTGGGCAGCGCCGCGGCGCTGGGCGCACTCCTTCTGCTGGCAGGACCGCAAATTTCGCGCGAGATGTTCGACGGCAAGGCCGTGCTTGGCCGCGGCGAGCTGCTGTTCATGGCGGTGCTGCTATGTGGCCTCGCCATGATGTGCGTGTCGACCTATGTGCATAATGGTCTCGGACGTTTCGGTGCCTTATTGCCGCCGTCGCTGGCGTTTTTAGCGGGCTCCGTCGCCAGCGTGCCCGTCGCGGCCGCGTTCACCGGAGCAAGTTTCTCGCTCTATTTCATCGCGGCCTATGCACTCGTCCATGTGCTGCTGGGCCTGCGCCATGACCGCATGCTACGCGGGCTTGTCCGCGCATGAAGATCGTCATGGTCGACCCGTCGCTCTTCACCGGGCGGTATGATGATGCGCTCTGCGCCGCGCTGGCGCGGAGCGGCCATGACGTGACCCTTGCGGCCAGGCCGATGCGCTCTACCGATGCGATCGTGCCGCAGGGCTATGCCTATGCCCCGCGCTTTTTCCGGGCCAGTGAGGCCATGCAAGGCCCCGAGCGCCTGCGCCAGATCACCAAGGCGGTGGACTATATATTGGGAGGCATGATCGGGTCGCGCGCGGTCTTTGCGGGGGCGGATGTGGTGCATTGGCAATGGCTGCCGCTGGCCATGGCCGATCGGCATTGGCTGCGGCGCTTGCGGGGTGCCCACGCCCTTGTCCACACCGTCCATAATGCCCGCCCGTTTCACGGCGCCAGCGCCAAGGAGGCGATGCAGGGCAATGGCTATTTCGACCTGCTCGGCCGGTTCGACGCGCTGATCGTTCATGGCGAGGAAACCCGCGCCGCCCTGATAAAGCGGGGGATCAAGACGCCGATCCATATCGTGCCCCATCCGCCGATGACGCTGGCGCCTGCCACCCCCGAGGATCTGGCCGCCGTGCCCGCCGCGCCGCGCCCGCGCATCCTCTTCTTCGGCACGATCAAGCCCTATAAGGGCCTCGACCTGCTGATCGCCGCTGCGACCGCGCTGTGGAGCGAGGGCGCGGACTTCGATCTCGCGATCGCCGGCCAGCCCTTCATGCCGGTTGATGCGCTGGTCGATTCGGTGCGCGCGGCGGGGCATGGCGACCGGCTGATCCTCGATCTCGGCTTCCTGAAGGAAGGCCGGCTCGACGCGCATCTGCGCCGTGCGGATATTGTTGTTTTTCCGTATCGGCATATCGATTCGAGCGGTGCCTTTCTGTCCGCGCTCGGCTATGGCGCCGCGATGGTAACGAGCGATTGCGGCATGTTTGCGCGGCTTCCCAAGGGGAGCGCCACGCGGTTCCCGGCGGGCGACAGCGCCGCGCTGACGGATGTTCTGCGGACGCTGCTCCGGTCGGACGAGGTTCGGCGGGAGGCCGGTGCGGCGGCGCTGGACCTGGGCACGAAGCTCGGGTCATGGGACGAAGCGGCCGCGCTGACCGAGGCGGCCTATCGCGCGGCGATAGGCATCCGGTCATGAGCCTGGACCGTTATCGGCGGGAGCTTGGCATGCGCTGGCTCGGCGTGCGCCTGTCGCTGGCCGGACGGCAGCACCAATATCCCGAGATTCTGGCGTTGCGCCGTTTCATCACGCATTTCGGTGTGGATTGCGTGATCGATGTCGGCGCCAATGCCGGCCAATATGCGACCATGCTGCGCCGGGATGTCGGCTTTGGCGGGACGATCCTGTCGTTCGAGCCGAACCCGTCCGTCTTTGCCGAACTGGAAAAGCGCGCGGCGTCCGATCCCAAATGGCATTGCCACAATATCGCGCTTTCGGACCAGGACGGCACCTTGCCGTTCAACATCATGGCAGCCGATCAGTTCAGCTCGCTGAATGCACCCGCTGAAGGCCAGGATGCCATATTCGGCGACCGCAACCGGATCGAGCGCACTGTCGATGTCGCCTGTCGCAGGCTGGACGGCTTGTGGCCCGAACTCGGGGTGCGCGGCGCGTCCCTCCTCAAGATGGATACGCAGGGGCACGACCGGATGGTGTGCGAAGGCGCGGGCGAGGTGCTTGGGCTGGTGGCGGGCGTGCAGACGGAACTGGCTGTTCGCCCGATCTATGCCGGTGCGACGGGCTATGGCGAGATGATCGCGCTGCTGGCCGAGGCCGGCTTTTCCCCCAGCGCCATCTTCGCGAACAACAAGGGCCATTTTCCGCTGCTGGTGGAGATGGACGGGCTGTTCGTGCGCGATGCGCTGATCCGCGCGGCCGACTGACATGCTGCAAAGCGCGATGCGGCAGCCGCGCGCCTGGCCGATGCTGGTCGCAGCCGCGATCGCCTATCTGCTCTGGGATGGCGCGACCTATGCCTGGCACCTGGCGTTCGACCGGGTGGTGCCGCTGCCGGAATATCTGTTTCGCCTGCAGGACATGCCGGTCCTGATCGGCTTGGCCGTTGGCCTGCTAATGCTCATTCCGATAGCGGATCGCAGGCGCGACATATCCGCGCCGCCATCGGTGCGCACGATTGCCATGGCGGCCATTGTCTTCGTGCTCGTCGCACGGCTCGGCCGCGACACCATCTTTCATGGCTACAGCCCCTCGCGCGATGAAGTGATGGTGGAACTTGCCGGTGCCTATCTCGCCAATGGCCATATCGGCTGGCCGATTCCGGCCGAGTGGTTGCCCTATGGCCGGGCGATGATGCCGGAATTCTACAGCCCCTTTGGCGCCGACACGGTCTGGACGTCGATCTATCTGCCCGTCCATGCGGCCATACGCGCCCTGTTCGTGCGTCTGGGCGATGCGGATATGGCCTCGCCGGCGATGCTGGGCATCGGCCTTGCGGCGCTGTGGAGCGCGGCGCGGCGGCTGTTCCCCGATCGGCCGGATGCGCGCGCGGTCGTGATGCTGATGGCGCTGACCTCGACCCAGCTCCTCGCCACCGCAATGACGCCCTATGCGATGACGAGCCACTTCGCGCTCAACATGGTCTGGCTCGCGCTTGTCCTGCGCGGCGGCCTGGGGGCGAACCTGTTGGCGGGGGCCGTGCTGATCGCGGCGGCGGGCCTTCACCAATGGCATTTTCCGGCGCTGTTTGCAGGCCCCGTCATCATCTGGATGGTCTGGCGTCGCCAGTGGCTGGGCGCGATCATCCAGACCTTCGCGCTCCTCGTCGCCGTGCTGGTCTGGGCAAAGCTCTGGCCGCTGCTGCTCGCGCATCTGCTCGGGCCCCCGGCGGGCGGTGCAGCGCATGGCGCGCCGGGCGTGCAGGCCAAGGTCGCAAGCCTGTTCGGACGGCTCGAAAAATGGCAGCCGCTCCTCAACATCGGTCGCCTCATCGCCTGGAACAATGCGCTGCTGCTGCCCCTCGGCGCGCTGTCCGTCGCGTTGCTGCCGCGCCGTCTCGCGCTATGGATGCGGGAGCCACCGATCATCGTGCCGCTGCTTGCGATAGCCCTGCTGGGTTTCGCATTTGCCTTGTATCAGGGCTATGGCTGGGGTTTTCGCTACATGCATGGCCAGATCGGCGCGCTCTGCCTTCTCGCCGGCTATGGCTGGACGGTGCTGTCGCGCGACGGGCGGCGCTCCATGCGCCTTGTCTGGGGTGCCAGTGCGATCAGCCTCGTCGCCATGGCCTATCTGCTGAGCACGACCGAGCATTATGTGCGCGGCTATGCCCGGACTCTCGCGGCGATGCGCGCGAGCGGGGCCGATGTGGTGCTCGTCGACCTCCGCGGCGGCTATTTCATGCACGATCTGGTGCGCTTCGATGCGGGACGCCCTGCGCGGCCCGTCATCATGGCGCTCGGCATGATGGACCAGGGCCAACTCGGGCAGCTGTGCAGGATGCATGACGTCGCGCTGATGGACTATCGGCAATTCTGGGCACTGGGCGTGCATCCGGTCAGTCCCATCGTGCGCGAGGGGCCGTGGCTGGACGCGCTGCGCCGGCAACTGGACAGCCAGGGTTGCGGCCGCCCGGTTATGCACCCGGTTACGGAATTGTCGCGATAAGGGCTCGGGCACTTTCGGTGCAGGCCAGCTCCGCCCGACCGTCGAGCAGCCAGCATTGCCCCGCCGCCCATATTTGCCCGTCCAGCGTTCCGGCGCCCGTCAGCGGAACGAACCAGGCCTGCCCCTTCAGCTCGACCCAGACGGTCTCGTGCTGTTCGAGGCTGTGCAGCGACAGAGCAAAGGGCGCCTCGCTCCCGTCGAGCAAATCCGCGTCGGCTACATCGCGAAGGTTGGGCACGGGCCGTGCATAGGGCCCTGCCTGACTGACGGCGACGCCATCGTCGAGATGCAGTTCGCGCGGGCGGCCATAGTCGTAGAGGCGATAGGTCACGTCCACATTCTGCTGTATTTCGACGAGGCTGATGCCTGCCCCTATGGCGTGGATGGTTCCCGCGGGCACAAAAAAGAAATCGCCCGGCTCCACCAGCTTCCAGTCCATCAGGCCCTCGATGGAACCGTCGAGCGCCGCCTGTCGCAGCCACGCGCCGTCAAGCGGCTCCAGCGTGCCGATGCCAAGGCGCGCATCCGGCTCCGCATCGAGGATATACCAGCATTCCTCCTTGCCGCCGGGCAGGCCGCGCGCGCGTCCCTGCGCATCGTCGGGATGGACCTGGATCGACAGGCGCTCGCTGGTGAAGATATATTTGACGAGGAGCGGCGGTGTCTCGCCAGCCGGGCCGTCGAACCAGACTTCGCCAATGCGTCGCCCGCCGCCCTCCGGGAACAGCGGCGGGAGGCTGTCCCGGCCCCACGGCTTCTCGACATATTTGGTCCCAAGCTGACGCGCGGTCATCTGGCCCGATCCAACATGATTTTCTGACCCGCAATCCAGGTTTCGACGATTCGTGTCCCGCCGATATCCGCTGGCCGTGACAATTCAACGTCGCGGTCGAGCAGGACGAAGTCGGCATATTGGCCGGGATCGAGCGACCCGAAGCGATCCTCCGCACCCAGCGCGGCCGCACCGCCGGCCGTTGCCGCGCGCAGCGCCTGCGCGAGGCCAAGGCGCTGATCGGCGCGCCAGCCGCCAAAGGGCTGGCCGTCCCCGGTTTCGCGCGTCATGGCCGAACGCATCGCCTCGAACGGGTCGAGCGGGGCGAAGGGCGCGCGGCCGTAGAAGGCGAGGGTCATGCGATTATTCTGCAGGTCTGCCCAGCCATAGGCCGCTGTCCCCGACCGCGCGCCGAGCCGCGATTGCGCGCGCGTTCCGCCATCGTCGAGCGCGTGGGCAGGCACCACGATGGTCACGCTCTTGCCTGCCAGCGCGGTAAGCACGTCCGGCCCGGCGACATCGGCGCCGTCGATCCGCCAGCGGGCTTTGGCGGCATAGGTCTGGCCCATTTCGTCGATGGCGCTGGCCGCCTCGATCATGGCCCGGTCGCCATGCGCGACAAGCGCGATGGCAAAGCCGTCCATGGCCGCGCGGCTCATCTGGTTGCGCAGGCGCGTGTCGTTGAGGAGCGGCGCCCCGGCTTCTTCCGCCGCGTCGGCATAGGGTGCGGACAGCCAGGCCCGGCGCGCGCCGATCGCGCCATCGATGGTGAGCGTGACGCCGGCGAGGCGCAGCTTGCCGTCGTAGAGCCAGGGCGTGGGCGCAGGCCCCGCGATGATCGGCAGGTCGTCGACCGACGCGGCATAGCCGGTGATCCGCAGGCGCAGCGCCCCCCGGTCGCCCGCGCGGCGATAGGCCTGCCACAATGTGATATCGGTGGCCATGTCGCCCACCGCCGTGATCCCGCGCGCGAGAAACGCGGCCTGCGCCTTGAGGAAGGCGGCATCAAGGTCCTTGGGCGCGGGGCGCGGGATGACGCGGTCGATCAGCTCCATCGCCCGCCCGGTGAGGATGCCGGTCGGCTTGCCATTGGCGAGCAGGATGCGTCCGCCCGCAGGCTGCGGCGTCGCGGCGGTAATGCCGGCGAGGCGCAGCGCCGCGCTGTTCGCCCAGCCGCGCTCGCCGTCGCTGTCGACCAGCCATACCGGCACATCGGGCGCGACGCGGTCGAGATCGGCGGCAGAAGGTCCGGGACCACCCGGCCAGCGCGCGTCGTTCCAGCCAAAGCCGAGGATCCAGCGCCGGCCTGCATTGGCGCGCATATAGCTATCGACGCGCTGGGCCGTATCCGCGACCGATGTCGCCGCGCCAAGGTCCAGCGACAGCAGCGAGATCGCCAGCTTCATGATATCGGCATGGGCATCGACGAACCCAGGCACGAGCGTCATCCCCTTGCCGTCGAACCGATAATCGAGGGCCTTGGGGCGTTTGTCGCCGCTTTGCAGGCGCTTTTCGACGCGGCCCTGCGCATCGAGGAGCAGTCCGTTGAAGCGGACGACCTTGCCGCTCGCGTCGGTCGTGATGCCGTTGACATTGTCGATCAGGCCGCTCGCCTGCGCGCCAATCGGCGCGGACAGGACCAGCAGCGCGGCGAGCGCCGCCCGGATGCGGATCATCGGCGGGTGATGCGCCGGACGAGCGCGCTGGTATCCTGCTTCGATCCGCCCGCCGCCTGCACGTCGGCATAGAACTGGTCGACCAGCGCGGCGACCGGCAGGGTGGCGCCGTTGCTGCGCGCCTCGTCGAGCGCGAGGCCCAGGTCCTTGCGCATCCAGTCGACCGCGAAGCCGAAGTCGAAGCTGTCCTCGGCCATCGTCTTCCAGCGATTATCCATCTGCCAGCTTTGCGCAGCCCCGCCCGATATGGCTTCGAACACGGCGTCGAGATCGAGTTTCGAGGCCTGCGCGAACCGCAAGGCTTCGGACAGGCCCTGCAGCATGCCCGCGATCGCGATCTGGTTGACCATCTTGGTCTGCTGCCCCGCACCTGCCGCACCGACATGGACGATCCGCCCGGCATAGCATTTCATGACCAGCCGTGCCGTCTCGATCGCCGGTTCCGTACCGCCGCACATGATCGACAGCGTGCCATTCATGGCGCCTGACTGGCCGCCGGAGACCGGCGCGTCGACACAGTGGATGCCCCGGCTTTGCCCTTCGACGAAGAGCTGGCGCGCGATCCGTGCGGAAACCGTCGTGTGATCGATGAAGAGCGTCCCGGACTTCAGGTTGCGAAAGGCGCCGTCCCGGCCGAGCGTCACCTGGCTCAAGTCATCGTCGGTGCCGACGCAGCTGATGACGATGTCCGCATCCTCGGCGGCTTGCGCTGGGCTGACGCTGGCGATTCCGCCATATTGCTGGACCCAGGCCTGCGCCTTGCCCATCGATCGATTGTAGACGGAAAGCTCGTGACCCGCCTGGGCGAGGTGGCCCGCTATAGGCGCCCCCATAACTCCGAGCCCGATAAACGCAATTTTTGCCATTAGGCGGGCATAGTGCCTGTTTCATAGGATTGCCAGATGGGTTAGTGCGGCATCGTCATGACAAAATTAGAAACAATTGCCGCCGGCCAGCAGAACTTGCCCGTATCCCTCGACGATGTTGTCGCGGCGCGCGGGCGCATTCAAGGCGCCGTGGTCCATACGCCGACGCTGCTCAGCAAGACTCTGTCGGAGCTGACCGGCGCGCGCGTCTACCTGAAGTTCGAGAACCAGCAGTTCACCGCCGCCTATAAGGAGCGCGGCGCCCTCAATCGTCTGCTGATCCTGTCGCCCGAGCAGCGCGCGCGCGGCGTGATCGCGGCGTCGGCGGGCAATCACGCGCAGGGCCTTGCCTATCACGGCGCGCGCCTTGGCGTGCCCGTCACCATCGTCATGCCGCGTCCCACGCCCACGGTGAAGGTGATGCAGACCGAGGGGCATGGCGCCACGGTCATCCTGCACGGCGAAAAGTTCGAGGACGCCTATGCGCATGCCCGCGAGCTGGAGCAGGCGCAGGGGCTGACCTTCGTCCATCCCTTCGACGAGCCCGACATCATCGCCGGGCAAGGCACGATCGCGCTGGAGATGCTGGAGGACGCGCCGGATATCGACACGCTCATCGTGCCGATCGGGGGCGGGGGGCTGATCTCGGGCATGGCCACGGCCGCGCGCGCGCTCCGGCCGGATATGATGATCGTCGGCGTCCAGGCGGCGCTCTATCCCTCCATGTACGATCATGTGAAGGGTGTGCACCTCCCCTGCGACGGCGACACGCTGGCCGAGGGCATCGCGGTCAAGGAACCGGGGCAGCTCACGCGCCGCTTCGTCGATGCGCTGGTGGACGACATCGTGCTGGTGGATGAGCGGTCGCTGGAACAGGCGGTGAGCTTCCTCCTCCAGATCGAGAAGACCGTGGTGGAAGGGGCCGGCGCCGCCGGGCTTGCCGCGCTGCTCAGCCACCCCAAGATGTTCGCGGGCCGCAAGGTCGGTCTCGTCCTGTGCGGCGGGAACATCGACACGCGCCTGCTCGCCAATGTGCTTTTGCGTGACCTGGCGCGGTCGGGTCGGCTTGCTCGCTTGCGCCTGCGCCTGCAGGATCGGCCAGGTTCGCTCTACCATGTCGCGCGCGTTTTCGACGAGCAGCAGGTCAATATCATCGAGATCTACCACCAGCGCGTTTTCACGTCATTGCCCGCCAAGGGGCTTATCACGGACATCGAATGCGAGACGCGGGACGAGGCGCATCTGGACCGGCTTGTCGCTGCCCTGCGCGATGCCGGATATGATGTCTCGCCGGTTGAACTGGCCTGATCCGGTGGGGGGTGGCTTGTGAGAGAGCAACTGCTCAACGGCGGCGCTAAAGCATGGTAAATTGTCTTTTCACCGCATGGCGAAAGCGGCATAGTTCGCGAAGGACGATTCAATGGTCGGACCCTGAACGCACGGAGAGACTGTGAGCGCCGCCTTCCGCTTTCCCCGGTTTTTCATGACCAATGCGAGCCCGTGCCCGTATTTGCCGGGGCGCATGGAACGCAAGGTGTTTACCGAGCTGACCGGCCAGCATGCCGGTGAGCTGAACGACGCGCTCGGCCGCATTGGTTTTCGCCGCAGTCAGAACGTTGCCTATCGCCCGAGCTGCGCGGATTGTTCGGCCTGTGTGTCGGTGCGGATCGTGAATAACGAATTCCGGCCCAACGGCACCCAGCGGCGGCTGATGCGACGCAACGAGGATCTGGTTACGACCGCCTGCAAGCCCTGGTCCACCGCCGAGCAATTTTCCCTGCTGCAGAAATATCTGTCGGCGCGCCATCCGGGCGGCGGCATGACCGAAATGGACGATGTCGATTATGCCGACATGGTCGAGCAGACGCCGGTCGATACCTATGTCATCGAATATCGGCTGCCCGGCAATGGCCTGGAGCAGGGCCGGCTGGTGGGCGCCTGCCTGACCGACCGTCAGGCGGATGGCCTGTCGATGATCTACAGCTTCTATGATCCCGCGATCGAGGATCGGCAGGGCCTCGGCAGCTACATCATCCTCGACCATGTGATGCGGGCCCGGAAAGCCGGCCTGCCCTATGTCTATCTGGGCTATTGGGTCGAGGGGTCGGAGCGCATGGCCTATAAGGTGCGCTACAAGCCGCTTGAACGCCTCGCGCGCGATGGCTGGATACGTTTCGAACCGGGCAAGCCTGCGTCAAGCGCTGTCGCAACGCCCGCCGACGCGTCGCTTCATCTCGATACCAGCGGCTTGCTTCTCAAGTAATCGCCGCCCGTCCCAAGTAATCGCCGTCCGTCCGGATGGAACCGGGACAGGCTTCAGCTCATCGCGCCTTCAATTGCAGCGGCAGGAGCAGGAACAGACAGGCCTTGCCCTGGCACGCCATACCCGCGGCTTATAGGCAGGCTTGCGCACGCGCTTCGTGTAGGTCGTCGTCTCCTCGGTCACGAATGTCGTGACCGTCGGCGCGACATAGTCGACCGCCACGGTGCGCGCCTCATAATATTGGCCGCCGCCGGAATAGCCATAGGCCGAGAGCGGGCGATAGGGCAGCGCCGGCGCGGCGCTTGGTTGACTGACCACATCACCATCGAAACGCCCGTCATAGACGCCGCTATAGGTGCTGCCATCGCGCCCGTACCAGGTGCCGACCCAGCGCCCCTCATAAGCGGCCCGGCCGCCGATGGTTACGGCATCATCGGCATAGGGCAGGTCGCCCTGGCCATATCCCAGTCCCTCGGGTGGTAGTGGCTGACGGTGCGCGTGGCGCCATTCCGGAGCGTCATAATCGTCACCAGAGCCATAGTCGCCATCATCATAGCCGCCATAGCGATCCCAGTCATAGCCGTAGCGGACATCGACCACCCGGCCATATTGGTCGGTCAGGACGGCATCGTCATAATAGCGCGACCAACCATAGCCATAGGCCGGCGCGGGCAGGCCAAAGGCGCCCGAGTCGGCGATATAATAGCTCGGATTGACCCAATAGCTCGGCAGCACAAAGCCGAAGGCGGGGCGTCGATAGGCGACCCAGCCGCCCGGCGCATTCCAGCCCGCCGACCAGCGACCGTTGGTCCGATGTCCCCATAGGCCGCCGCGCATTGCGCCAAATCCCGGCCCCGGCCTGGCGCTGCGCCCCGGCATTGCCATGGTCGTGCCCATGCGATTGCCCATCATGGTCGTGGCGAGAGCGGAACTGCCCGACTCGTCGGCGAGCGCGACCGGCGCGGTCGCCGCGCCCGTGCCCAGCACAAGTCCTGCCAATATCAGCTTTCGCATGGCCGATGCTCCCGAACGTCAAAACCCAGTAGGCACACGGTGGCGCTATTAAGGAATTGTTTATCATTTCCGCGAAAGTCTGGCCATGTTGTTAGGCATCCCGGCTGTGCCGATTTGGGGCAGGGATGGGGCTTTCCTGTCATCCGGCGGAGGTCGGCGGCCAGAAGACCCGGCCGTGATATCGTAAATGCGGCGACGCATTAATTTTGCGTAATGATTGGGAAGCTGCGTCCCAAAGTGAAACAGTTTTTGCTGGGGCTGACTTTTTTATACCATTAATTCAATGGGATATAGCCTTCCTCCCGGAGGCGTTGGTTATCTGTACTCCCAAAAGAGCAATAGGGGGTGCCTTTGGGAAAGGTTAATACGACGCCTAACGAGTTCATACCGATTCCAACAAGAACAGGGGCATCCGAGGGCCGAGGTCATAAGATTATGGGAGTAAGAGCATGAGACGGACAATCCTTGCACTTTCCGCCACTGTGGCGGCCTTGGTCTTGGTACCCAGCGCGAACGCCACGGTGACAGTGACATGCCCCGGCGCCGTCGGAGTTACCCATTGCGACTTCGACAATGTCACCAATACCGGAAATTACGGCGATAAATTCCTTGCGAACAGTAACTTTGATGACATTTTCAAGATCATTCTCTCGACTGCGGGGAAGCTGTCCATTACGCTGACCAACACTATCTCTGTTGGCGGGCCGATCACCTTCACTACACATGAATTGACCGGACTTGGTAATATTGCCGGTGGCGCTGTCGCAAATAATTTCGACATTGGTCCCGGGACTTACGACCTTCATTTCGCCGGCTCGACGGCTGGTTCTGCCAGCTATGCCGGCACCATCGACTTTGCTCCGGTTCCCGAGCCGGCGACCTGGGCGACGATGATCGCTGGTTTCAGTATGGTTGCGGCTGCGATGCGCAGGGGCAAGCGCAAGCAAGCGATGATCGGCTTCGCCTGAGCCGCCATGCTGTTGAGGATAATGGGGTCGGTGTAAAAGCTGACCCCGTTCTCGTTTTGACAATCCGGTTCAAAGCACTCACCAGCGGGTTCGCCATGTCGAAACCTCCCGCCTTCAGCCCCCTCCACCCTAATCCAGCTGCACCTTGCCGCGCACCTGCTTGATGCCCGACCGCTGCTTCTTGGCATCGAGCCGCCGGGCTTTGACGCCCTTGCCCGGCCGCGTCTTGACCCGCCGCGCCTGGCGCTCCTCGGCCTTGGCGAGAAGCGCCATCAGCCGCTCGCGCGCGTCCTGCCGGTTTGCCTCCTGCGTGCGAAAACGCTGGGCGGTGATGATGAGCAGCCCGCCTTCGGTCATGCGCGAGCCTGCGAGTCCGCGCAGGCGGTGGAAGACATCGGGGGGCAGGCCCAGGCGATAGACGTTGATGCGCAACTGGACCGCGGTTGCGACTTTATTGACATTCTGCCCGCCCGGACCGCTGGCGGTTACGAAACGCTCGTCGATCGCGTCGGCTGGTATTTCAGTCAGCATCGCCGATCTCTGTGGGGCCGATCTCTGCGGGGCCAACCTCTGCGGGGATGATGTTCTCTGTCACGATGATTTCAGCATCGGCAAACCCGCCCTGATCGAAACGATCCGGCATCAGCGCCGTCGCGACGACCGGTGGCTTGCCGCTGCGCTCGACCCGCAGCATCCGGCCATGCAGGAGCAGCGGCCCACGCGGTTCGGGCGCATCATCCTGCCGGTAGATCGGGTCGCCAACGATGCCAAAACCCAGGCCGTGGAGGCAATGCGCCCGGATCTGGTGGGTGCGGCCGGTAAGCGGGGTGAAGGCGACAAGCGCGCGTCCATCGCGCACGGCGAGCACGCGCCAGTCGGTGCGCGCGGGCTTTCCCTTCGGCGAAGGCGCCATGCGCCAGCCTTCCTCGGCGGAGCTGATCTTGGCGAGCGCCAGATCGATCGTTCCGCTCTCGGTTTCCGGTACGCCCTCCAGAACGGCGACATAGAGCTTTGACACAAGCTGCGCCTCGAACGCGGCGGTAAAACGCTTGTGCGCCTTGGGGTTGCGGGCGAGCAGCAGGCAGCCGCTGGTGTCCCGGTCGAGGCGATGCACCGCCAGCGGCCAGCGCTGGAACCCGAAGGTGAGCGAGGCGAGGTGGTTCTCAAGGCTGAGCGACCCGTCACGCGGGGGATCGACCGGCAGGCCCGCCGGCTTGTCGATCACGATCGCCTCGCCATCGATGAAGAGGACGTTTTCGGCCAGCGGGGATCGGGGCTGGTTGGCATCCCGGTGTACATTGCGGTTGACGGTCATGAGGCTCAGTAGAGCATTTTCAGCAAAAGTGGTCATCGGTTTTGCTGAAAATGCGAGTGCCCGGATGGGGGAGGCCATCCGCACGGCGGCCCCGGGACAAGCAATGGGTTCACGCCCCGCTGGAAAATAGTCTAGATCATATGCCATGGCAGGGGGAAACAATGGTTCGGGTCAGGCCGTGATCCGCAACGGCAATGGCAACGGTAATGACAACGGTAATGGCGGGCGGCTCGAATGGGTCGATGCGGCCAAGGGCGTTGGCATCCTGCTCGTCATCGCCGGGCATGTGTGGACGCGGGGATGGGTCCGCGATGCCATCTATGCCTTTCACATGCCGCTCTTCTTCCTGCTGTCGGGCTATATGGTCGGACCGCAGCCGATGATCGGCGTTGTCGGCCGGCAGGCGCGCAGTCTGCTGGTGCCCTTTGCCGCCTTCTCGCTGCTCCTGATCGCGACCGATTTCGCGATCGAGGGGATGCGCGGCGTGCGGCCGATCTTCCCGTCCGTGGGGCAGGGCATCTGGGCGATCCTGTTCAGGACCGAGGCGCTGCGCGGTCCGTTCACCATCCTGTGGTTCGTGCCCTGCCTGTTTTTCGCGCGGCTCGTCTGGAACCTGATCGCGCTGCGCCTGCCCGATGCGGGCAACTGGCGCTGGGCCGTGTTGATCGCGGGCATCATGGCGACCGCACACATGATCGCGGCGCGCACCACCGCCTCGCCCATGGGCCTGATGGCGGGGCCGGCGGCACTCGCCATGTTCTGGGTGGGGCAGCTCTGGCGCGCCCGCCCGCCTGGATGGCTGGTGACGGCGCTGGTCCTGGCGCCGCTCGCCCTGGCCACGCTGCTCTGGTTTCCGCCGGTCAACCTCAAGGGCGGCGATTTCGGCCTGCCGGTCCTGTCGCTTGCCGGTGCGGCGGCGATCAGCATCCTGCTGTGTCTCGGCATAAAGTGCCTGCCCGATGCGCTATCGGGCCCTCTGGCACGGCTGGGGAGGGCGTCGCTGGTCATCATGTATGTGCATGTCGCCTTCATCCATTATTGCGCGCCCTATTTCGGCAAGTGGACCTTGTTCGTCCTCGCCCTGGCTGGCTCGCTGCTGATCCACGGCGCCGCGTTGGTGACGCGGCCGGGCCGCATTGTCCTGCTCGGCCAGCGCAAACCGGTTATTTTGGATTGACTCCATAACGACTCTGAGTCCGTTTAAGTCCATGATTTCCGATTCTTTTCCAGCGACTCGTGGATTAAAGCCACTTTAGAAAAAATTAACCTTTTGCGTTCACAACGCTTATGGTTAATATTCGGATTGAGGCGCGTCGACAGAGGGCGTGGCCAGCAAGCTTTCCAAAGGGGCTTCATATGCGCGTTCTGCTGATTGAAGATGAGCCGACCACGGCAAAGGCGATCGAGCTGATGCTGGTGACTGAAGGATTCAACGTCTATACGACGGATCTGGGCGAAGAAGGCTTGGATCTCGGTAAGCTCTATGATTACGACATCATCTGTCTCGACCTGAACTTGCCGGATATGCACGGTTATGACGTGCTCAAAAAGCTCCGCACGGCGCGGGTCCAGACGCCGGTGCTGATCCTGTCGGGCGTTTCGGAGATGGACAGCAAGGTCCGCTCCTTCGGCTTCGGCGCCGATGATTATGTGACCAAGCCCTTCCACAAGGAAGAACTGGTGGCGCGCATCCATGCGGTCGTCCGCCGGTCCAAGGGGCATTCGCAGTCGGTCATCCGCACCGGCAAGCTCGCCGTCAATCTCGACGCCAAGACCGTGGAAGTCGACAGCTCGCGGGTGCACCTGACCGGCAAGGAATATGCGATGCTGGAACTGCTCTCGCTCCGCAAGGGCACAACGCTTACCAAGGAAATGTTCCTCAACCATCTCTATGGCGGGATGGACGAGCCGGAACTCAAGATCATCGACGTATTCATCTGCAAGCTGCGCAAGAAGCTCGCCTTGGCCTGCAGCGGCGACAATTATATCGAGACGGTGTGGGGCCGCGGCTATGTGCTGCGCGATCCCGACGAGATCGGCGAGGAGCTGACGGCGCAGGTCGCCTGACGCAACACCCGCGAACGACGTTTGAAGAGAGCCTGCCGGCGGACAGCAATGTCCGCCGGATTTGTTTTGACCCCGATGCATTAAATGGCCGCTGCGCCTCGTTTGTCCTTCAAGCGGTCACCCATGGCGTGATCGCGGGTTCAGAAGGAGACACGACATGTTGAAGCAGATAGCCATTCCCGCCCTCATTTTCGCCAGCGCCGTGTCGGTTACGGCGGCGGAGCGCCCGATGCTCTATGAGGAGCAGCTGGCGCGTCAGGAAGAGGGGCTGATCATCCAGAACCCCATCGACGGCCTCAGAAACCATTTCTGGTTCGACTATCGCGCCAATGTGAACGAGACGCAGAAGGAGCTGTCAAGCGATCTGCGCCACGTCAGCGATACCGAGGATCTGCGCGATGCCTGGGAGGAATATCGCCATGAACTGGCCCATAACCGCGCCCATTATGTGAAGGAAATGGCTGAGCGGGGCCATCGCTATGGCCTCGTGATCGTCGGCGATTGACGTGGCAAGTCGGGCTGGAGCTTGCCCCATGGGCGGCTCCGGCCCATATCCCCGCCATGACACGCATTTCCTTCCTCGACCTCGTTCCGATCATAGAGGGCGGCACGCCCGCGCAGGCGCTCGCCAACGCAGCGGAGATGGCCGCGCATTGCGAGGCGCTCGCCTATCATCGCTACTGGGTGGCGGAACATCATGGCATGCCGGGCATCGGCGGCGCGGCGACCTCGGTCGTTCTTGCGCATGTCGGGGCGGCGACCAGGCATATCCGCATCGGCGCCGGGGGGATCATGCTGCCCAATCATGCGCCGCTCGCGATTGCCGAGCAATTCGGGACGCTGGACGCGCTCTATCCCGGCCGCGTGGATCTCGGGCTGGGCCGGGCGCCGGGTTCTGACCGGCGGGTGGCGATGGCGCTCCGGCGGACCTTGCAGTCAGACGTGAATGCCTTTCCCCGCGACGTGCTGGAGCTGCAGGCCTATTTCGAGGGCAATTCCGACCTCGGCTTCACCGCGACGCCCGGTGCGGGCGCCAATGTCGAGATGTGGATCTTGGGATCGAGCGCCTTTGGTGCCCAGCTCGCGGCGGCGCTGGGGTTGCCCTACGCCTTTGCATCCCATTTCGCGCCGGCGCTGCTCGATCAGGCGATCGAAACCTACCGTGCCGCCTTCACGCCGTCCGCCCGGCTCGACCGGCCCTATGTCATGGTCGGCCACAATGTATTCGCGGCGGACAGCGATGACGAGGCCCGCTTCCTCGCCTCCTCGATGCAGCAGGCATTCGTCAGCTTGCGCACCGGAACGCCCGGCAAGCTCAAACCGCCGGTCGCGGGCTATTATGACAGCCTGCCGTCCGCCGCCCGGCACATGCTCGACGAAGTCATGGCGGTGGCGTCCATCGGTACGCGCGAGACGGTCGCCGGAGGCTTGCGCGCGCTGATCGACCGGACGGGCGCGGACGAGATCATCCTCACCAGCCAGATGTTCGACCACGAAAGGCGCAAGCGCAGCATCACCATCGCGGCAGAGGCGATGGACCTGATCCGCGAATCTGTTCTGCCCTAAAGGTGGAACAGCTCAAAATCCTCTCCCGCATGGGGAGGATTGAAGCAGGCCTCACTCATAGCCTGAATCGTCATAGCCACCGTCGGCCAAATCGCTGAACTTGGTGATATGCGCCTCGAATTTGAGGCGGACCTTGCCGGTGGCGCCGTGGCGCTGTTTCGCGACGATCAGCTCCGCGACGCCGAAGATGCGGTCCATGCGGTCGCGCCAGGCCTGATAGGCGGCCTCCTCCTCGGGCTTGGGCTGCTTGGACATTTCATAATAGTCCTCGCGGAACACGAACCAGACCATGTCCGCGTCCTGCTCGATCGAGCCTGATTCGCGCAGATCCGACAGCTGCGGGCGCTTGTCCTCGCGCTGCTCGACCGCGCGGCTGAGCTGGGAGAGGGCGATGACGGGCACGTGTAGTTCCTTGGCCAGCGTCTTGAGCCCGCGCGAAATCTCCGAAATCTCCTGCACGCGGTTCTCGCCGGCCTTGCTCGTGCCCTGCAGCAGCTGGAGATAGTCGACCACCACCAGCCCGACGCCGTGCCGACGCTTCAACCGGCGGGCGCGGGTACGCAGCGCGGCGATGGTCAGGCCCGGCGTATCGTCGATGAACAGCGGCAGCGCCTCCAGATCGCGCGACGCCCGGGCGAGGTTCTGGAAATCGGCGCGGCTGATCTTGCCCATGCGCAGATTTTCGCTGCTGATCCCCGATTGCTCGGCCAGAATACGGGTCGCCAGCTGGTCCGCCGACATTTCGAGGCTGAAAAAGGCGCAGCGCGCGCCCATGTTGCGATCCTCGGCGATGCCGTCCGCCTCGTCGCGCATCCAGCGCGAGGCGGCGTTGAACGCGATGTTGGTGGCGAGCGAGGTCTTGCCCATGCCCGGCCGCCCGGCCAGGATCACAAGGTCGCTGTTGTGCAGGCCGCCGACCTTGTCGTTGAGGCCGGAGAGGCCGGTGGTGATGCCCGACAGATGGCCGCCGCTGTTGAGCGCGCGCTCCGCGATCGCCACGGCTGCGGTGCTGGCGGCGAGGAAGGTCTTGACCGACCCGCTTTCGCCTTCGCCCTCGGACACCTTGTAGAGCGCGACCTCGGCCGCCTCGATCTGGCCCAGCGGATCGACGCTCTCGCTGGTGTCGAGGGCGTTTTCCACCAACTCCCGGCCGACGCCGATCAGCTCGCGCAGCAGCGCCAGATCGTAGATCTGCCGCGCAAAGTCCCGCGCGCCGATCACCGCGATGCTATTGCCGGTCAGCTGCGCCAGATAGGTGCCAGCTCCGCCCAGCTCGCGCATGGCGGGGTCCGCTTCCAGCATCGGCTTCAGGGTGACGGCATTGGCGACCATGTTGCGGTCGAGCAGCTGGAGGATGGTCTGGTAGATACGGCCATGCATCTGATCATAGAAATGATCGGGCTTGAGCTTGATCTGGATGTCCTCGGCAATGCGATTGTCGATCATCAGCGCGCCCAGCAGCGCGGCCTCCGCCTCGACATTGCGCGGTGCGCGGGCGGACTCATTATCCTGCCCGCCGGGAATCATTTTCAACTCGGCCATGCGCGTTTCATCGGCCTTTGTGCGCTACCGCACAAGGGGGAGTAACTGTGTGGATAAGCCTGTGGATAAGGGGTGGATCAGGTAACACCCGGTTTTTTAGGCAGACCGGGCCGACTTCGAGGCGACATCATGCGAAATGCGTGGATTCGCGTATTGATGTGTCAATATGCAACACTTTGACTTGAGCCCTTGCCTTGCGGGGTTGACTCGATTTCCCGGGCCTATAGTGAACAATCCATTAATATTCAGGGGAGATTGTCTATGCGCATTTTGTTGACGGGCACCTTGTTGGCACTGATGCTTCCAGCCTCTGCGCAGGCGTCCATATCGTTTGGAGCCACTTTCGATGCCGACAATGGCGGTGTGACGAAATTAAATGCGGATGGCACTAATTTGGCGGCGTTTAGTGTTATACCCGGCTCCGGTACGGTCGATCTTGTCCACACCGGCGACGGCTTTGGCATCGTTTGCGCGGGCGGCCCCGGTGGCTGCATCGATCTGGATGGTTCGACAGGCGACGCTGGCATCATTGTTTCCAAACCAGGATTGAGCTTCGCGGCCGGCGACCAGGTCAATCTTTCCTTCCTGATCAGTGGAAACCAGAGGAATCTGGCTGCTGCGGACACTTGGTTTGGCGGCGTTTCTTTCGGCGGTCTCCTCAACATGTCCAATATCGTGCTCGATGCCGGTTGCGGCAGTTTCGCGTCCGCGAACGGCGCTTACAACGGCTTGTTTGTCGGGGCCGGCGCTTGTCCAACTTTCGGTAACACGCCGTTCGCGCTGCGCACCTTAAGTTTCACGGCTGGCCAAAGTGGAACGTTGCACCTTTTGTTTGGCGACACAGTAGGCGCGGATAATATAGGTGCCATCTTGGATAATGTGGTCCTTCGGGTCGAATCTCCGGCTGTCCCCGAGCCTGCAACCTGGATGATGATGATCGCCGGCTTCGCTATGGTCGGACGTGCCATGCGCCGCCGTCGTCCGGTGGCCCGCGTCACTTACGCCTGAGCCAAATTATGCCAGGAAGCGCCGCCGACTGAAGAAGTCGGCGGCGTTTTCGCATCTACCGCTCGGTCCCCCCCACGCCAATCACCGCGCCCGGCGTAACACTTCCACCATCGCGCCCTTGTTCTCCGGCCTTCCGGACGATACGGAACGGGACGAACATGGCCGAACCGCGCATCATCGACATATCCCTGGACGACAAGACGATCCTGTGGCGCAATGCCGACGTCGAGCAGGAGCGGCGGATCGCGATCTTCGACATATTGGAGGACAATCATTTCGCGCCCCAGCGCGTCCATGACGATGGCTATGCCGGACCCTATAAGGTGTTCCTGCGGGTCGAGGAGGGCCGCCTCGTCATCGAGATCAGGCGGGCGGATGACAGCCCGCTGGAGGCGATCATCCTTGGGCTGGGCCGCTTTCGCCGCCCGATCAAGGATTATTTCGCGATCTGCGACAGCTATTTCCAGGCGATCCGGCAGGCGACGCCGCAACAGATCGAGACGGTCGACATGGCCCGCCGCGCCATCCATAATGAAGCGGCGGAACTGCTCCGGGAACGCCTGGACGGCAAGATCGAGGTTGATTTCGACACGGCGCGCCGGCTGTTTACGCTGATCTGTGTACTGCACATCAAGGGATGACAAGAAGCATGGCAACCGCATGGCCCGAGGGCAGGCGCGCGCGCAAGCCGGTCAACCCGTTGCGCCTTTTCGTGGGCGCGCTGCTGTGCATCGCCCTGGCGGCGGGGGCCTGGTGGTGGATCGCTGGGCGCTGGACGCCCTCGCGCGAGCGCTATCCGGTGCAGGGGATCGCCGTCGGCGCGCAGAATGGCGAGATCGACTGGCTGGCGCTGCGGCCGAGCGGCGCTGATTTCGTGTATATCCAGGCGACCGCCGGCAATGATGTGAGCGACCCCGACTTCGCGCGCAACTGGGCGGGCGCGCGGTCTGTCGGCCTGCGCTATGGCGCCATCCACCGGTTCAGCCTGTGCCGGATGGCCAGCGACCAGGCGCGCCTGTTCATCGCGAGCGTTCCCCGCGACAATGCCGCGCTGCCGCCCGTGATTGCCCTGGATTTCGAGGCCGACTGTCCCGCGCGCCCCAGCCGGGACGTGGTCCTGTCCGAGCTCAACACCTTCCTCAACGAGATCGAGGCGCATAGTGGCAAGCCTGCGGTGCTGCGCATCTCCGCGCCCTTCGACAAAGCCTATGAGGTGAGCGCCGGGGTCAACCGGACGGTCTGGCTGATCGCCAACCTCTTTCCGCCCGATTATGCGGCGCATCCCTGGGTGATGTGGACTGCGAACAACTGGCGCCGGCTGAAGGGGGCGAAGGGGACGGTCGACTGGATGGTGGTGCGGCCATGACGATCGACCCGGCCGCTCTGGTCGAAGCCGCCCGGGCCGCGCGGGCCAACGCCTATGCGCCCTATAGCGGCTTTGCGGTGGGCGCGGCGATCGCAACCGATGACGGCCAGATCGTCACCGGCGCCAATTTCGAGAATGCGAGCTATGGCCTGTCGCTGTGCGCGGAGACGGTGGCGGTCACGGCGGCCAATGCGCGGGGATTGCTCGGCCGGGCGACGGCGATCGCGATCGTCGGTGATGCGATCGATGCGCCGCTGGGCAGCGTGGTGACGCCATGCGGCCGCTGCCGCCAGATCCTGGTGGAGGCGGAGCACATTGCCGGCCGGCCTCTCGCGATATATTGCGCGCCGGTGATGGGGCAGGGGACGGGCGGCATCGTCACCCACGCCCTGGCCGATCTCCTACCGCACGCCTTTGGCCCCGGCAGCCTGTAACCTGGAGGGATCCGAACAACATGGCCATTCAATCGGACAAATGGATTCGGGCGCAGGCGCTGGAAACCGGCATGATCGAGCCCTTTGTCGAGAGCCAGCGGCGCGATGGCTGCATCAGCTACGGCCTGTCCTCCTACGGCTATGACGCGCGCGTTGCCGACGAGTTCAAGATCTTCACCAATGTCGACAGCGCGATCGTCGATCCCAAGAATTTCGCGGCCAACAGCTTCGTCGACCGCAAGACCGACGTGTGCATCATTCCGCCCAACAGCTTCGCGCTCGCCCGGACGGTGGAATATTTCCGCATCCCGCGCGACGTGCTGGTGATCTGCCTGGGCAAGTCTACCTATGCGCGCTGCGGCATCATCGTGAACGTGACCCCGCTGGAGCCGGGCTGGGAAGGGCATGTCACCCTCGAATTCTCCAACACCACGCCGCTGCCCGCGCGGATCTACGCCAATGAGGGCGCCTGCCAGTTCCTGTTCCTGCAGGGCAATGAGCCGTGCGAGACGAGCTATGCCGACCGCGCGGGCAAATATATGGGGCAAAAAGGCGTCACCCTGCCGAAACTTTAGCCGGAATGGCCGAAACGCATCGGCGTAATTGGTTGATAGCCATTGTCATTTATCCCGAAAGCGCGGACATTTGATGGGCCATGTTGAAGCTGTTTCGTAGATCGAGAAATACCGTTGTCGACGACGGCGAGCCCGGCCCATTCCCATCGGTGGGGGAGGGCAGGCGGGTTTACGCGATCGGCGACATTCACGGCCGGCTGGACTTGTTGCGCGACCTCACCGCGCGCGTCATCGAGGATGCGCGCGCGCGCGGCGCGGTGAGCAGCCTGCAACTCGTCCTGCTTGGCGATCTGGTTGATCGCGGGCCCGATGCGGCCGGCGTCGTCGATCTGGTGATCCGCCTGAGCAGGGCCTGGCCCGCCTTCACCTGCCTGATGGGTAATCATGAGGAGGTGTTCCATATGGCGCTGTGCGGCGACCTGGGCGCGCTGCAGTTCTTCACCCGGATCGGCGGGCGCGAGACGCTGCTCAGCTACGGGGTCGAGGAAGAACTGGTGGATGGCGACGACGAGGAGCGGCTGCTGGCGCGGCTGCTGGAATGCGTGCCGCAGGCGCATCGCGATTTCATCGCCGACCTGCCGCACAGCCTCGCCATCGGCGATTATCTCTTCGTCCATGCCGGGATCAGGCCCGGCGTTCCCATCGACGAACAGAAGCCGCGCGATATGCACTGGATTCGCGAGGAATTCCTGCGTAGCGAGGACCGGCACTCGCACATGGTGATCCACGGTCACAACATCACGCCAGTGGTCGACGAACAGCCCAACCGTATCGGCATCGACACCGGCGCCTACGCCAGCGACCACCTGACCGCGATCGGGCTCGAAGGCACCGATCGCTGGTTTTTGTCGACGTGACTATGCTACCCCGTTCGCTTCGAGCGAAGTCGAGAAGCCTTCGCGCGAGGTGTCTCGACTTCGCTCGACACGAACGGTCAGCTTAAAGTCATCGAACCTCAGAACACCGGCATATTGGCAGGATCGTCCGGATCGCCGAGCGGGGTCGAGGCGGTGTGGATACCGCATTCCACCTTGTCCCAACCGCGCCAGCGCCCGGCGCGTGGATCCTCGCCCGGCAGCACCTTGGACGTGCAGGGCTCGCAGCCCACGGACAGATAGCCCTGTGCCTCCAGCGGATGGCGGGGCAGGTCGTGCGCCTCGAAATAGGCGTCGAGCGTGTCCTTGTCCCAATCGCCGAGCGGATTGAGCTTGAGCCGGCCATCCTCCACCTCGAACCGGGGCAGGTTGGCGCGAGTCTGCGACTGGAAGGCCTTGCGGCCGGAAATCCAGGTGTCCAGACCCTGTTTGGCGCGGGCGAGCGGCTCAACCTTGCGGATGTCGCAGCAGCCGTCCGGATCGAACGACCAGCGCAGCCCGGTTTCGTCCCGGTCGGCCAGCACCGCCGGCAGGGGCGTTATCGTCCGGCTGTCGGTAAAGCCAAAGCGCTCGATCAGCGTGTCGCGATATTCCAGCGTTTCCGGGAACATCTTGAGCGTATCGACGAAGATCACCGGGACCGTCGGGTCCGCCTGCGCGACGAGGTGCAGGAGCACGGCGCTTTCGGTGCCGAAGGATGAGACCACGGCAACATTGCCCAGCGTCTTCTCCGCGAACAGGGTCTTGAGCATCGTCGCCGTATCGACGCCGTCGAAGCGCGCGTTGAGCGCGTCGGCATCCGCCTGGGTAAAGCGGGGCCGGGCGTCGATGACGTCGATCCTGCGCGCGGCCTCAGCCATGACGCAGCGCCCAGATCGGCGAACGCGCGTCGGCCGTTTTCTGATAGACCTCCGGATAGCGGTTCAGCGCGGCGTCCACTGCCGCCGCGTCCAGCGGCACATCGGGGACGAAGCTGTCGAAGCCGCAGCGGCGCATCAACGGGATCTGGTCGACCAGCACGTCGCCGACCGCCCGCAATTCGCCCGCATAGCCCGCCTCGCGCAGGATACGCGCCGCCGAATAGCCGCGTCCGTCGCCAAACACCGGGAAGTTCACCTCGATCAACGAGAGCCGCGTGAGATAGGGCAGGAGGTCGCGCGCATCCTCGCCCGGTTCCAGGCGCACCGCGGTGGCGTTGCTCTGCCCGGCGAAGGATTCGACGGTGACCGTCGGTTCCTGGCTGCTCGCGTCATCGCGAAACGAAATCACGTCAACCATAAATGGCCTCCTTGAACGGCGCCATGCCCAGACGGCGATAGGTGTCGACGAAGCGCTCGCCCGGCTGGCGCTGCGCGAGATAGAGGTCGGTGGCCTTTTCGATGGCATCGACAACCCCGTTCTCGTCAAAGCCGGGGCCAGCGATGGTGCCGAGGCTGCAATCCTCCGCGCCGGAACCGCCGAACAGGAGCTGGTAGTTCTCCGTGCCCTTCCGGTCGACGCCGAGAATGCCGATGTGCCCGGCATGATGATGCCCGCAGGCATTGATGCAGCCCGAAATCTTGAGCTTGATCTCGCCAAGCTCGCGCTGCCGCACCGGATCGGCAAAGCGTTGCGCGATCTTCTGCGCGATCGGAATGGAACGGGCGTTGGCGAGGCTGCAATAATCCAGGCCGGGACAGGCGATGATGTCGGTGATGAGGTCGAGATTGGCCTCCGCCAGCCCCGCACCGCGCAGCTGCTGCCAGACCGTATATAGGTCGGCCTTGCGCACGGACGGCAGCACGATGTTCTGCGCATGGGTGACGCGCAGTTCGTCGAAGCTGTAGCGTTCGGCTAGGTCGGCCATCAGCTCGATCTGGTCCGAGGAGGCATCGCCCGGAATGCCGGTGATCGGCTTCAGGCTGATATTGACGATCGCATAGCCCGGCTGCTTGTGCGCGGCGACCTGCTGGTCGACCCACAGCGCGAAATCGGGATCGGAGCGGTCGATGGCGTCGCTGAGACCGGTCTCATATGGCGGATCGGCGAAGAAGGCGCGGATGCGGTCAAGTTCCGCGACAGGCGGGTCGATGCCCAGCGTCTTGATATGCGCGAACTCTTCCTCGACCTGGCGGCGATATTCCGCGACGCCCAGTTCGTGGACCAGGATCTTGATCCGCGCCTTGTACTTGTTGTCGCGCCGGCCATAGCGATTATAGACGCGCAGGCACGCCTCGACATAAGAAATGATCTCATCTTCGCTGACGAACTCGCTGATTTCAGGCGCGATCATCGGCGTACGGCCCATGCCGCCGCCAGCAAAGACGCGCGCGCCGATCTTGCCGTCGCGCTTCACCAGCTCGATGCCGATGTCGTGCAGGCGCATCGCCGCGCGGTCCTCAGTCGAGGCGATCACCGCGATCTTGAACTTGCGCGGCAGATAGGTGAATTCCGGGTGGAAACTCGACCATTGGCGCAGCAGCTCCGCCCAGGGGCGCGGGTCCGCGACCTCATCGGCGGCGACGCCGGCATATTGGTCGGCGCTGATGTTGCGGATGCAATTGCCGCTGGTCTGGATCGCGTGCATCTCGACGCTGGCGAGATCGGCCAGGATGTCGGGCGCATCCTCCAGCTTGATCCAGTTATACTGGATGTTCTGCCGGGTCGTGAAATGCCCGTAATCCTTGTCATATTTGCGCGCGATATGGCCCAGCATCTTCATCTGCCGCGACGAGAGCGTGCCATAGGGTACCGCCACGCGCAGCATATAGGCGTGGAGCTGCAGATAGAGGCCGTTCATCAGCCGCAGGGGCCGGAACTGTTCCTCGGTCATCTCGCCGGTCAGGCGGCGGCGGGTCTGGTCGCGGAAATCGGCGACACGGGCATCGACCATCGCCTGATCATATTTGTCATATTGGTACATGTCAGATCACCCAGCTGCCGACCGTAGGGTCGGCTGGTTTGAGGCCAAGGTCGGCGCGGACCGTTGGGCCAACGGCGCGAATGCGGTCCTTGATATGGGCCGGGCGGACGCGCTTCCCGTCCATGACGGCTTCGATGGCATAGGCGGAATTGACCCGGCGCGCGGCGGTTTCGGTCTCGATCACCGCCTCGGCGCCATGGCCGACGTCCACGGCTTCGTCGACATGGCGCGACCAGCCCGATCCGGTCCACCAGATCACGTCCCCCGTGGCGAGATCATTGCCCGTGACGATGTTCATTCTTCCGTCTCTCCCTCTTGTACGGATTTCATATTTTCCAGCCCGGCCGCGCGGCTGCCGAAGCGATCGATTGCTTCGGCCAGGCCCGCCACATTGCCGACGACGATGATCGCCGGGCTCTGCACGCCTTCGCGGTCGACCATATCGCCCAGATCGGCCAGCAGCGTCCGCAGCGCGCGCTGTTCCGGCCGCGTGCCGTTTTCCAGGACCACCACCGGGGTGTCTGGCGACAGGCCGTCGGCCATCAGCTTGTCGGCGATGTCGTCGGCGGTCGCCACGCCCATATAGATGACGAGCGTGCGGCCCTTGCCGGCGAGACCCGCCCAATTCTGTTCGGTCAGGCCCTTGCACTGGCCAGCGACAAAGCTGACCGCGCTGGCGACGTCCCGGTGGGTGAGCGGCAAGCCCGCCGTGGCAGCGCAGCCCAGCGCGGCACTGATGCCGGGCACGACCTCGACCGCAACGCCGGCCACGCGGCAAGCCTCCAGCTCCTCGCCACCCCGCCCGAAGATGAACGGGTCGCCGCCCTTCAGGCGAATCACCGTCTGCCCGGCGCGCGCCCGTTCGACCAGCAGGGCGTTGATCGCGTCCTGCGGCATCGAATGGCGACTGCGCTGCTTGGCGACCGAAATACGCTCCGCCCCGGCAGGGGCGAGCGCCATGATGGCGTCATCGACCAGCCCGTCATGCACGATCAACTGCGCCGACGCGATCAGACGCGCGGCGCGCACCGTCAGCAGCTCGGGATCGCCCGGGCCGGCACCGACAAGATACACCTTGCCCGCATCGGACTTTGGGCCAGTCGTGGCAGGGACGGATTCAGTCATGGTTGGTCCTATGGCAAGCAGTCCATCATTGGCCAAGCGATTATGGCTTGGCGGGACCGAAGCAGAACTTTTGCATCAAAGGATTGAAACGCGGGATGTTCTCCTGCGAAGGCAGGAGTTTAGACCAGCCGGGCGTCCGGACAACCCTGGACTCCTGCCTTCGCAGGAACGCGGCTCCATCGCAACGGGGCCGACTCTCGTCGGACGACGGCCCGGGCATCGTCAGAACATACTACCGGTCGGCGATGATTTCGTCCGCTTTCAGGCCGATGCCAATCGTCGCGCGCGCCTGTTCGATTTCGGCGGAGGCGACGGGATAGGCGCAATGGTCGGCGGCATAGAATGCGCCGGGCCGATGATTGCCCGACAGGCCGACACCGCCCAGCGGCGCGCCCGGCAGGTTGCTCGTCGTCGGCCGGTTCCAGTTGACGATGCCGGCCCGGGCATTGGCCCAGAACCGGTCATAATGGTCGGGCGAGCCGCCGAACAGCGCGGCGCACAGGCCGTAGCGGCTGTTGTTCGCCTCGACGATGGCGGTGTCGAAATCCGCCACCCGGACGATTTGCAGGATCGGGCCGAACAGCTCGGCGTCCGGGCGCTTTTCCATGGCGGTCACATCGATGATGCCAGGCGTCAGGAACGGCGCATTGTCCTGCGGCCGTCGCATATGCGTGATCGGGCGGCCGCCATTGCTCATCAGATACAGGAAGCCGTCGGTGAGGTTGTCAGCGGTGCGCATGTCGATGGCCGGTCCCATATAGGGCGCCGGGTCCGCATGGGGATGATCGATCAGGAGCCGGCTGGTCATGCGCCGCAGCTCCTCGATGACGATATCGGCGAGGCTGTCCTTGATGATCAGCCGCCGCCCGGCGGTGCATCGCTGCCCGCCGGACAGGAAGGCGGACTGGATGACCAGCGCCACGACGGACGCGATATCGGGCGTATCCCACAGGATCATCGGATTGTTTCCGCCCATCTCCAGGGCGGCGAGCTTGTCCGGTCGCTCGGCCAGCGCGCGGTTGATCGCAGCGCCGGTCTGGGCCGAGCCGGTAAACAATATTCCGGCGACGCTGTCATGGACCGTCAGCGCTTCCCCGGCTTCCCGGCCGCCGATGATGCAGCGCAGAATATCCGGCGGTATGCCCGCCTCGTGCAGCATCTTGACCAGGAGCAGTCCAACCGCGGGCGTCTTTTCCGACGGCTTGAAGGCCACGCCATTGCCGGCGATCAGGGCCGGAATGATGTGGCTGGCCGGAACCAGGGCGGGGGAATTATAGGGCGTGATCACTGCCAGCACGCCATGCGGCTTGTGGCGCAGTGCCTGCCGGGCGCCCAGGGCGCCTTCCAGCCGTTTCTGGCCGGTCCGCTGGGAATAGGCGGAGACGGCTTGCTCGACCGCCTCCATGATGCCGGTCGCCTCGGTGCGGGCATCCCAGAGCGGCCGCCCGGTCTCACGCGCGACCAAGTCGGCGAGTTCGGTTTCGTGTGCGCGCACGAGGTTGGCGAACCGGCGCATGGTTTCGATGCGATAGGAGAAAGCGCGCGCGGCCCATTGCGGGCAGGCGGCGGTAATGCACGCGACCTCGGCATCGACGTCGCTCGCCTCGCCCTCCCAGAGGAGGGCGCCGGTAGCCGGCTCATGGGACTTCAATTCTGCCATGCTACCGATATGCCCGGATTTGGTTAATTTTGCGAATACGAAGCCGGTTGAAAGTCCATGCATGGGGCGTGTTTTATAGGCGCAAGCTGCTGGGCTTGCGATGGACCGTTCATGAAGCGATATGGGAGCTACGGGGCTGAAAGGATCAAGCGTGGCGGTCTATGAAGACAGATACTGGTGGTCACGCGACAATCTGCGCCTGCATTTTCGCGATTATGGCGGGCCGGACGATCGTCCGCCGATCCTGTGCATACCCGGACTGACCCGCAACGCGCGCGATTTCGAGCCGGTTGCCGAGCGGCTGGCCGGGCAATGGCGTCTCATCTGCGTGGATCTGCGCGGCCGGGCGGAAAGCGCCTATGCCAAGGACCCGATGACCTATGTACCGCTGACCTATCTTCAGGATCTCGAGCGGCTGATCGAGGAACTCGGGATCACCCGCTTCATCGGCTTTGGGACGTCGCTTGGCGGGATCATGCTGATGCTGCTCGCGTCGACCGGGCGCGGGCGGATTGCCGGCGCGTTGCTGAACGATATCGGTCCCAGCATTGATGAGGCGGGGCTTGCCCGCATCCGGCAACAGGTCGGCAATGGCGGCGCCCATCCGACCTGGGTTCATGCGGCGCGCGCGCTCGCCGAGATCAGTGGTCCGGCATATCCCCAGTTCAAGCTGGAGGACTGGCTGGTTCTCGTCAAACGGCTCTATCGGCTGAACAGGCACGGCCGGATCGTCCTCGACTATGACCAGCGGATCGCCGAGCCGTTCCGCGTGCCGGGGGGAGAGGCCGGGGTCGACCTCTGGCCGGCCTTTGACGCGCTGGGCGATGCGCCTGTCACGATCCTGCGCGGCGAACTCTCCGATATCCTGTCCGAAACCACCGCTCGGGAGATGCAGGCGCGCCTTCCCAATGTCGAACTGGTGACGGTGCCGCAGGTCGGTCATGCTCCAACGCTGACGGAGCCGCCGGCCACCGCTGCGATCGACCGGCTGCTGGCTCGAGTCGGTCAGAGCGCCGCGCCATGAGTGCGCCGCTGAACATCCTGCATGTTCAGGGCAGCTTCGACCTGGGCGGCAAGGAAGCGCGGATCGCCCGACTGATGAACCGCTGGGGCCTGCATGCCCGCCACACGATGCTGATCGGCAATCCCGGCATGAACAGCGCCCGCGCCGCGATCGACAAAAATGTCGACGTCCGTTTCCCGGATGACGCGCCGTCCATTGCCGGCCGGCCGTCGCCCGTGCGGATGCTGGCGATCGCGCGCTACATGCGGAGCTTTGATCTTGTGCTGAGCTACAATTGGGGGGCGATGGACGCGGTTATGGCGCACAGGCTGTTTGCCCGTGCGATGCACCTGCCGCCCCTCATCCATCATGAAGACGGGTTCAATGCGGAGGAGGCGGCGGGCCTTAATCCGTGGCGGAACAATTATCGCCGCCTCGCTCTCGCCAGCGCCTCTGCGCTGGTCGTGCCGTCGAACCGGCTCGAGCACATTGCGATCCAGGCCTGGGGGCAGGCGCCGGAAAAGGTCCATAACATCCCCAACGGCATTGATGTCCGCGCCTATGCCGTGCCGCCGCGCCCCGATGCCATTCCCGGCCTGGATATGTCGGGCGGGCGGATCGTGGTCGGGACGCTGGCAGGGCTCCGGCCCGTCAAGAACCTGTCGCGCCTCGTTCGGATCGCCGCGCCGCTGGGCGACGAGATACAGCTCGTCATCATTGGCGAAGGACCGGATCGGCCGGTGATCGAGGCGCAAGCGCGGCGGCTGGCCTACGACTCGCTCCTGATGCCCGGCTTCCTGCCACGCCCTCAAGAGTTTATCGGCCTCTTCGACGTGTTTGCGCTGACATCCGACAGTGAGCAGTTTCCGATTGCGCTGGTCGAGGCGATGGCGGCGGGCCTGCCGGTGGTGGCGACCGACGTCGGCGATGTCCGCGCGATGCTGTCGTCCTGCAACCGGCCCTATATTTTCGCGCCTGGCGACGAGGAGGGGCTGCAGCGCGGGCTGGCGGAGCTTGTGGCGGATCGGACCTTGCGGGAACGGCTGGGTGCGACGAACCGCCACCGGGCGGAGGAAGCCTTTGACGAAAGGGGTATGATTTCCCGCTATGCGCACTTATATGGTACAGCAGCGGGAAGCGCGAACTTGACAGGCTGGCGGCAGAGTCTAAGCGGCGCCTGAACAATTATCGCATCGCGGGCATTTCTTGCTATGCAAGGCTTTGCAGTGGACGGCCCGGTGGGGGTGACGTCCGCTCGGCAGGGGATATTCGTTTGTTCAAGGGTTTGAAGCCGATCATTTATGGAGGCCGCGAGGTCTGGCCGCTCATCGAGGGCGGCAAGGGCGTTGCGGTTTCGAACCATATGAGCTCCGGCGCCTGGGCGGCGGCTGGCGGTATCGGCACGGTCTCGGCCGTCAATGCCGACAGCTATGACGCCGATGGCAATCTCGTCCCGCAAATCTACTCTGGCCGCACCCGTCCGCTGCGCCACGAGGAATTGATCGAATATGCGGTCAACGGCGCCGTCGAGCAGGTGAAGCGCGCGTTCGAACTCGCTGGCGGGCAGGGCGCGATCAACATCAACGTCCTCTGGGAAATGGGCGGCGCGCAGCGCGTGCTCCAGGGCGTTCTCGAGCGGACCAAGGGCATGATCGCCGGTGTCACCTGCGGCGCGGGCATGCCCTATAAGCTGAGCGAAATCGCGGCGGCGCATAACGTCAACTATCTGCCGATCGTCAGTTCCGGCCGTGCCTTCCGCGCGCTGTGGAAGCGTGCCTATGCAAAGGCGTCGGAATGGCTGGCGGCGGTCGTCTATGAGGATCCGTGGCTGGCGGGCGGACATAATGGCCTGTCCAACGCCGAGGATCCGACCAAGCCGGAGGCGCCCTATGCCCGCGTCAAGGCGCTGCGCGACACCATGCGCGAAGGCGGCATCCCGGACCATATCCCGATCGTGATGGCGGGCGGCGTCTGGTATCTGCGCGACTGGAACGACTGGATCGACAATCCGGAGCTTGGCTCGATCGCCTTCCAGTTCGGCACCCGTCCGCTGCTGACCAAGGAAAGCCCGATTCCGCAGGCGTGGAAGGACCTTCTGACCACGCTCGATGAGGGCGACATCCTGCTCCACAAATTCTCGCCGACCGGCTTTTACTCCTCGGCGATCCGCAATGCCTTTCTGCGCAGCCTCGAAGCGCGGTCCGAGCGCCAGATCGCCTTTTCGCTCGAGCATGCCGGGGATCATCAATATCAACTCGACGTCGGTGTTCGCGGGCGCAATTACTGGGTGACGCGCGGCGACTTGCTGCGCGCGCGTGAATGGGTCGGGCACGGCTACACCAGCGCGCTCAAAACCCCCGACAACACGCTGGTCTTCGTCACCGACGAGGAGAAGGCGGTGATCCGGAAGGACCAGGCGGATTGCATGGGCTGCCTGTCCCATTGCGGCTTTTCGGCATGGAAGGACCATGACGACTTCAGCACCGGCCGGCTCGCCGATCCGCGCAGCTTCTGCATTCAAAAGACCCTGCAGGACGCGGTGCATGGCGGCGACATGGAAAATAACCTGATCTTCGCAGGCCACGGCGCCTATCGGTTCAAGACGGATCCATTCTATTCGAACGGCTTCGTGCCCACGGTAGGCCAGCTCGTCGATCGCATCCTGACGGGCGACTGACGGCCATGCGCGCGCCCGACCAGCCGGATATTGCGGTGCTCCGCTACCGCGCCGCCGACTATGAAATCGTGCGGCCCGGCCGGTTCGTGCTGTGCGCGGTCAGCGGCGCCTTGATCCCGCTCGGCGAACTCCTCTACTGGAGCGCGGAACGACAGGAAGCCTATCGCGGCCCCGCCGAGGCGACCCAGGCGCTGGCGAGCCAAGCTCAAGCCTAATCGAACTCCCAGGCCCGTTCGCCATGGCTCGAAATGTCGAGCCCTTCGCGTTCGCTCTCGATCGAAACCCGCATCGGCGTGACCACCGACACGATCAACGCCAGCACCAGGGTGGCGATCGCCGACCATAAGGCGACCGCGCCGACGCCGACAAGCTGGGCGACGAACTGGACGCCGGGCGTGATCCCCGCATCATAGCCCGCGCCGCCCAGAGCCTCGCTGGCAAAGGGCGCGAGCAAGAGCGAACCGATGATGCCGCCGACTCCGTGAACCGCGAACACGTCGAGCGAATCGTCGATCTTGAGCCGCTGGCGGATCAGGATCACCGCGCCGAAGCAGACGAGGCCGCCGATCCCGCCAATCGCCATCGCCCCCAGCGGACCGACCATGCCGGCCGCGGGCGTGATCGTGGCAAGGCCGGCGACCGCGCCGGTCGCGATGCCGACCGTGGTCGACTTGCCGAGCTTGATGCGTTCCGCCGCGATCCAGGCGAGGGCGGCCGCGCAGGCCGCGAAATGCGTGTTGAGGATCGCGCTCGCCGCGCCATCGCCCGCGCCCATGGCCGAGCCGCCGTTGAAACCAAACCAGCCGACCCACAGCATGCCCGCGCCGATCATCGTCAGGGCGGGGCTGTGTGGCAGGATGAGGCTGTGGGGAAAACCGTTGCGGCGGCCGATCAGCAGTGCGATCACCAGCGAGGAAACCCCGGCCGTGGTGTGGACGACGATGCCGCCCGCATAATCGAGGGTGCCAAGCTCCGCCAGCCAGCCACCGCCCCAGACCCAATGCGCGACCGGCGCATAGACCAGCAGCGACCAGAGCGCGCCAAAGCCCAGCAGCCAGGAAAAGCGCACCCGCTCCACAAAGCTGCCGATCATCAGCGCCGGGGTGATTACGGCGAACATCATCTGGAACAGGACGAACGCCGATTCGGGTACCGTCATGCCGTCCCGCAGCAGGGCGAGATTGGCGAGGCCGAGGTTGAGCGCGCCGCCGGTCCAGCCGGTACCGGGCGCAAAGGCGATCGAATAGCCGGCAAGGCCCCAGAGCAGCGATGCGATCGCCGCCATCGAAAAACAGTGCATCATCACCGACAGCAGGTTTCGCGCGCGTACCAGCCCGCCATAGAACAGCGCGAGACCGGGCAGGGTCATGAGGAGGACCAGCGCCGACGCACAGAGCAGCCAGGCCGTGTCCCCGCTGTCAGGCACGATCACCTGTGCCTGTGCGGGCGCCGCCGCCATCGCCGCCATGAACGCGCCGATGATGTGCGCCGCCCCGCGCATCCACCGCTTGCCGATAATCGTCACCTTGCCCCCAATTGCCGCGTCCTCTCGGCGGACATGCCCATTAGCAGGGTCTTTGCCGCGAATAGGTTAAGTCCAGCCTTCCAGCACCTGATCGGGGGGACGATCGCCGCCCACCCAGAGCCGGATATTGGTGATGACGCGCGCGCCCGTATCGTCGCGCCCCTCGAAGGTCGCCGATCCCATGTGCGGCAGCAGGACGACATTGGCGAGGGCGAGGAGGCGGGGGTCCACGGCCGGCTCGTGCGCATAGACATCGAGGCCGGCACCGGCGATTCGGCCCTGCTCCAGCGCACCGATCAGCGCGTTTTCATTGGTCACGTCCGCGCGGGAGGTGTTGATCAGATAGGCGCTCGATTTCATGAGGGCGATCCGCCGCGCGTTGATCAGGTCTTCGGTCTGTTCGGTATGCGGGCAGTGGACGGTGACGATGTCCGATTCGGCGAGCAGCGCATCGAGTTCGGGATACCAGGTCGCGCCGGTTTCGGCCTCCACGGTGGCGGGCAGGCGATGGCGGTTGTGGTAGGCGATCTTGAGGCCAAAGGGGACGGCGCGGCGCGCGACCGCCTGGCCGATGCGGCCCATGCCGACAATGCCGAGCTGTTTTCCGCCGATGCGGTGGCCAAGCATGGCCGATGGGCTCCAACCCGGCCAGGCGCCGGACCGCACCAGCTTCTCGCCCTCGGCCAGGCGGCGCGGCACGGACAGGATCAGCGCCATCGTCATGTCGGCGGTGTCTTCGGTCAGTACACCGGGCGTGTTGGTGACCAGGATGTCGTGCGCGCGCGCCGCGTGGAGGTCGATATGGTCGACGCCATTGCCGAAATTGGCGATCAGTTGCAGCCGGTCGCCGGCCTCGGCGATCAGTTCGGCATCGATCTCATCGGTAATCGTCGGCACCAGGACATCGCAATCGCGCATCGCCTCCAGCATGCGCGCGCGATCGAACGGTGTGTCGGTCACGTTGAAATCCACGTCGAATAGCGCTGCCATGCGATGTTCCACCGCGCCCGGCAGGCGCCGGGTCACGATGATGCGAGGATTGGCGGGGCGCTCACGTCTGGCCATGGATCGGGATTCGTTCAAGCCCCGCCAAAGGTCAAGCCCCATCGGATGATATTGCGTGAAGCTCGCCGGTTGAAGGCGGGCACCGCTCGTGGCAATGGGACGGTCACGATGACGCGACGTGACAGGCAGGGAGTGACCGGATTGAAACGTCGGACAAAGGCTCTTGGGGCTCTAGGGGCTCTGGGGCTTGCCCTGGCCCTTGGCGCGCCCGCTGCTGCCGATACCGGCAAGGCGGTGCCCTATTGGGCCTCCATCGCCAAGGACGAGGCGCGCATGCGGGTGGGGCCGAGCATGGATTATCCCGCGAACTGGATCTATCGCCGCCGCAACCTGCCGGTGAAGGTCATCGAAACCTATCCCAACTGGCGCAAGATCGAGGACCCGGACGGCACCCAGGGCTGGATGCATGTCCGCCTGCTCAAGGACGACAAGACCGCGATCGTGGTCGGCGAGACCGCGGCGATGCGCAAGGAGCCATCCGATGCTGCGCCCGCGCGCTACCGTGCCGAACCCGGCGTCGTCGGCCGCGTGTCGGACTGCGACAAGGGCTGGTGCGCCTTTGATGTGAACGGGCAGCGCGGCTATATCGAGGCGGAACATCTGTGGGGCGCGACGAGGTAGGGGCCGGGCGCTTCACGCCGTCAGGCTGAACTGGATATTTGGCAGTGGCCCCTCATATTTGGCAATGCCTCCGCCCTCCCGCTTGACCTGGCAAAGGGCCTCATCCGCGCCCCGCAACAGGCGCTCGAGGTCGTTTCCATATTCCGAGGAGAGCGCATAGCCTACGCTGGCTCCGATCGTTATTTGCTGGCCCCCGACCACATAGGGCCGTGCCAGCGCGCGGGCGAGCCGGCGTGCCAGCAAATCCGCCTCTCCAGGCTGACTGACGCCTGTCTGGACGATCACGAACTCATCGCCCCCCAGGCGGGCCGCAAAGTCGCTTCGCCGCAACATTCCGGCCAGTCGCGCCGAAACCGCTTTCAGCAACATGTCCCCTGCAGGATGCCCATAGCGATCGTTGACGGGCTTGAACCGGTCGAGGTCGAGGCAATGCACGGCCAATGTCCCCATATCGCTGCCTGGCACGGCAAGGCCTTCGAATTGCTCGCGCAGCGATAGGCGATTGAGCAGGCCCGTCAGGTGATCATGGCGCGCGAGTGTGGCGAACTGCCGGCGCATGGTGATCTTCCTCGCCTCGGATCGGTAGCGCGACAACATGCTTTCAATGCCGCCGCCGACGAAAACGGCAAACAGCGCCCCGGTCGCCTGGTATATGAGATTCGGAGAAAGCCACGCGACGACGACCGCAGGAACGATTGCGATCAGGATGCTGGGCACGCTGATCCATGGCCGAAGCGATAGTCCCGCCGCGACGCCCGCGCCGTAGCCGGACAGCAGTCCGACGACGACCATGAGCATGTCGGGCGGGATGACGACAAAGGCCCGCGCCCCGAACATCCCCAACAGCGCCGCGAAGCTGAAATAGACCAGCGCAAAGCGGCGCTCGAAAATCCTGGCGGTCGCGACATCCAGTGCCTCTTCCGCCGCGCGCTTGCGATGGGTCAGGATCACGGTGAGGCGCGCCATCGCCGCGATGGTTCCGGCGCCGGTGAGGACCGCGAGCATTGGGTCCCCTGTCTCCGAAGAGAGCAGCGTTCCCACCGCCAGGAACGAAAATGTCATGATTGTCGCCGGCAGGAGCGTCTGAAAGAGACTCCTGACCAGTTCGACATATGTTCCGTCCGGCAGGCTAATGACTGGCTGATTCACACGACTTGCTTTTTTTATCGACCTTGGGGCCTTATGCATTGAATCTATTAATAAATGCTGCCGACCTGGCTGAGGGAAACCCCATATGCCACGTCGAGGGAGCCGCCCTGGAGAATGCCCGCGCGGCGCTCCACAAGTGGATCGACGGCATGACGGGCGTGGTGATCTCGCCCCCCCTCGGCCGGGTGACCGTCATTCACGGCAATGGGCGCAAATCCGCGATCACCTCGGCCGATCTCCCCTTCCTGATGAGCACGCCCGTGGCGGGGAAGCGGGAGGGGTAGAGGCGCACAACATTACCCGTTCGCCCTGAGCGAAATCGAAGGGGTCGGTCGAGCCCAGGAGTATGATGACTTTAGGTTGCACACGAACGGGGTTGGGTCAGTTTGAAATCATCTCATGCCCTAGCGAGACCTTCGCTCCGCTCAGTTGAAGCGAGTCACGTGCCTCGCTTCAAGGGCTTCGACTTCGCTCAGCCCGAACGGTTATCTTTGGGGATGTCCCTCACCCCGGCGCGATCTCGCCGTCCATCGCCGCCAGCATGGCCGAGGCGCCCTGTTCGGCATTGTCGCAATGGTGGCGCATGAGGGCGAAAAGCTCGCGGCCCGTGTCATAGGGTGGGGCGGGCGCCACAGCATTCTCGCGCGCGGCCCATAGGCCGGGCTCGACCAGCGCCTCTAGCACGCCCGTCGCCGCGCAGACCCGCACCACATCGCCGTCGCGGAGTTTGGCGAGGGGACCGCCGCCCAGCGCCTCGGGCGAGAGGTGGATTGCGGCGGGCACCTTGCCGCTCGCCCCGGACATGCGCCCGTCGGTCAGCAGCGCGACCCTGTGCCCGCGATCCTGCAGTACGCCGAGCGCCGGGGTCAGCTTGTGCAGTTCGGGCATGCCGTTGGCGCGCGGGCCCTGGAAGCGCACGACGACCACGACATCGCGGTCGAGCTGCCCGGCCTTGAACGCGGCCAGCACGTCATTCTGGTCGCTGAACAGGGCGGCGGGCGCCTCGATGGTCCAGCGGCCGGGATCGACCGCGCTCGTCTTCATGATCGCGCGGCCGAGATTGCCTTGCAGCAGGCGCATGCCGCCATCGGCGCTGAACGGGCTGGCGGCCGGGCGCAGCATCGTCTCATCGCGCGGGGTTCGGGGCGGGGCGATCCACACCAGCTGCTCGGCCTCCCATGCCGGCTCGGCCGCATAGGCCGACAGATCGTCGCTCGCCACGGTCGGGATATCCCGGTGCAGCAGGCCCGCCTCGAGCAATTCGCCGATCACCCAGCCGATGCCGCCCGCTGCGTGGAAGTCATTCACATCGCCCGAGCCATTGGGATAGACCCGCGCGATCAGCGGCACCACCGACGAAAGTTCGGACAGGTCGGTCCAGTCGATCACGATCCCCGCTGCCCGCGCGATGGCGGGCAGATGGATCGCATGATTGGTGGAGCCGCCGGTCGCGAGCAGGCCGATCGCGGCGTTGACGATCGCCTTTTCGTCGACGCAGTGGCCCAACGGCCGGTAATCTTCGCCGTCCCAGCCGATCTGCGTCACCCGGTGCGTGGCGGCGCGGGTCAGCTCCTGCCGCAGTTTCGTGCCCGGATTGATGAAGGCCGCGCCCGGCATGTGCAGGCCCATCATCTCCATCATCATCTGGTTGGAGTTGGCGGTGCCGTAGAAAGTGCAGGTGCCCGCGCTGTGATAGGAGGCGCTCTCCGCCTCCAGCAGCTCCGCCTTGCTCGCCTTGCCCTCGGCATAGAGCTGGCGGACGCGCTGTTTTTCCTTGTTGGCAAGGCCCGACGGCATCGGCCCCGCCGGCACGAAGATGGCGGGCAGGTGCCCGAAACGCAGCGCACCGATCAGCAGCCCCGGCACGATCTTGTCGCAAATGCCGAGCAGCAATGCGCCCTCGAACATCGCATGGCTGAGCGCAACCGCGGTACTCATGGCGATCACATCGCGGGAGAACAGCGACAGGTCCATGCCTGCTTGCCCCTGCGTGACGCCGTCGCACATGGCGGGCACGCCGCCCGCGACCTGCGCCGTGGCGCCCGCCTCGCGCGCGGCGATCTTGATCAGCTCGGGATAGCGGCCATAGGGCTGATGCGCCGACAGCATGTCGTTATAGGCGGTGACGATTCCGATATTCATCGCCGCCCCGGCGCGCAGCAGGGCCTTGTCGTCGCCCGAAGCCGCAAAGCCATGGGCGAGGTTGCCGCAGGACAGCTGGTCGCGGTTGGTGCCGGCATCGCGCCCGCGCTCGATCAGGTCGAGATATTTGCGGCGCGCCGGCGCACTGCGCTGCGTGATCCGCTGCGTCACCGTCGCTACGGTGCTGTGGAGGTCAGTCATGCCAGCTCGCTCCATCGCGCTCGATCAGGGCAATCGCCGACGAGGGGCCCCAGTTCCCGGCGGCATAGCCCTGCACCTTCTGCCCCGCCGCGCGCCAGCCGGTGACGATCGAATCGATCCACTCCCACTGCGCCTCCACCTCGTCGCGGCGCACGAACAGCGTCGTATCACCTTCCAGCAGGTCGAGCAGCAGCCGCTCATAGGCGATGCGGCGCCGCGCCCCGTCAAAGGCGAGGCTGACGTCGAGCCCGACCTCGCGCAGCCTGATGCCCTCCCGGTCCAGCCCCGGCTCCTTCGCCATCACCAGCAGGCGGATATTCTCCTCGGGCTGCAGCCGGATGATCAGCGTATTGGGCTCCAGCTTTGCCCCCGCCGTCTTGCCGCCAAAGATCGAGTGGGCGACCGGCTTGAACTGGATCATGATCTCCGACTGGCGGTCGGGCAGGCGCTTGCCGGTGCGCAGGTAGAAGGGCACCCCGGCCCAACGCCAATTGTCGATATGCGCCTTGAGCGCCACGAAGGTCTCGGTGTCGGACGGTTTGCCCAACTCGTCGGCATAGCCGGTGACGATCTCGCCCTTGACCGCGCCGGGGCCGTATTGGCCGCGCACGCTATGGCTGGCGACGCTGTCCGCATCCATCCGGCGCAGCGAGCGCAGCACCTTGACCTTTTCGTCGCGGACAGCGGTCGAGTCCATCCGCGCGGGCGGCTCCATCGCGATTATCGAGAGGATCTGGAGCATGTGGTTCTGCACCATGTCGCGCAGCGCCCCGACGCCGTCATAATAGGAAACCCGGCCTTCCAGCCCGACCGTCTCGCCCACGGTGATCTGGACATGCTCGATGGCATTGGCGTTCCACAGCGGCTCGAACAGCATATTGCCAAAGCGCAGGGCCAGCAGGTTCTGTACCGTCTCCTTGCCGAGATAATGGTCGACGCGGAAAATCCGCTCCTCCGCGAACAGCGCGCCGATGGCGTCATTGACCGTGCGCGAGGACTCCAGGTCATGGCCGATCGGCTTTTCCATGGCGATCCGCGTGGTCTCGTTGACGAACCCCGCGTCCGCCAGCGCCTGTGCTGTGGGTGCGAACAGCGATGGCGGGGTCGACAGGTAGATCGCCACCGGCCCGCCATTGGTGCCGCGCGCGCGGTCAACGAGGCACTGGACGCTGGTGCTGTCGCCGACATCGACCGCGCAATAGCTGATCTTGCCCACAAAGGCGTTGAGGCGCGCCTCGTCCAGTCGGTCCTGCGCCAGATAGGCCTTCAGGCTCTCGGTGATATCCTGCTGAAAGGCCTGATCGTCCATCGCGGTCCGGCCCGAGGCGAGCATCGCGAAGCCCTCCGGCAGCAGTCCGTCCGAAAACAGATTGTAGAGCGACGGGAACAGCATGCGATGGGCGAGATCGCCCGTCGCGCCAAAGATGATGAGCGTTGTTGATTTGCCTGGCATGTGGCCGCTGCCCCCTTGCTGCATCTGCGAAAGACCGGACGATGCAACCTACAGCGGATGTGGCGGGACGCAACTTTTCTGCGCAGGGAGGGGTGCATTGAGGGGAGGGCCCCATGCCTTGACCGTCGCAGCGCTCAGACCGGCACCGCAAACAGATCGTGCTCGTCCGAATCCTCGATCGCGACATCGATGATGTCGCCCTGCTTCAACCCCGGATGCGCCACCTGCACATCGCGCAGGAACACATTGCCGTCGATCTCCGGCGCGTCGGCCTGGGAGCGGGCGGTGGCGCCGATGCTGCCGTCCTCATCAGCATCGCCGACCTCGTCGATGATGACGGGGAGCGTGCGGCCGACCTTGGCGGCGAGTTTCTCCGCCGAGATGCGCGCGCAGACCGCCATGATCCGGGCGTAGCGCTCCTCCTTGACCTCTTCGGGGACCGGGTCGGGCAGGGCGTTGGCGGCGGCGCCCTCGACCGGCTCGAAGCGGAAGGCGCCGACGCGGTCGAGCTGCGCTTCCTCCAGCCAGTCGAGCAGATACTGGAAGTCCGTTTCCGTCTCGCCGGGAAAGCCGACCACGAAGGAGGAGCGGATCGCGATATCCGGGCAGATCTCGCGCCAGCTGCGGATGCGCTCCAGCACCTTGGCCTCATTGGCGGGCCGCTTCATCGCGCGCAGCACCGACGGGGAAGCATGTTGGAACGGAATGTCGAGATAGGGCGTCAGCTTGCCGTCGGCCATCAGCGGGATGACATTGTCCACATGCGGATAGGGATAGACATAGTGCAACCGCACCCACACGCCCATTTCGCCCAGCGCTCCGGCAAGGTCGGTCATATGCGTGCGGACGTCGATGCCCTTCCACTGGCGCATCTCGTGGCGGACATCGACCCCATAGGCCGATGTGTCCTGGCTGATCACCAGCAGCTCGCGCGTGCCCGCCGACACCAGCTTTTCCGCCTCGCGCAGCACCGCGTCGATGCGGCGGCTGGCGAGGTCGCCGCGCAGGTTCGGGATGATGCAGAAGGCGCAGCGATGATTGCAGCCCTCGGAAATCTTGATGTAGCTGTAATGGCGCGGCGTCAGCTTCAGCCCGCCCTCGGGCACCAGGTCGACAAAGGCATTGGGCACGGGCGGGGCGGCATCGTGGACCGCGTTGACGACCGCCTCGTACTGGTGCGCGCCGGTGACGGCCAGCACATCGGGGAAGCGGGCGCGGATGATGTCGGCCTCATTGCCCATGCAGCCGGTGACGATGACGCGGCCATTCTCGGCCATCGCCTCGCCGATCGCCTCCAGGCTCTCCGCCTTGGCGCTATCGAGAAAGCCGCAGGTGTTGACCAGCACCACATCGGCGCCCGCGTAATCGGGCGACATGGCATAGCCGTCCGAGCGCAGCTTGGTGAGGATGCGCTCCGAGTCGACCAGCGCCTTGGGGCAGCCGAGCGAGACCATGCCGATTTTCGGCTGGGTAGGGATTTTGGTGGCCATGTGTGGCGGGGCACATAGTCGCTTGCGCGGCAAATGTCACCCTGTCAGGCAAAAGCTTCCGCGAGGCCCCCCATCGATCCCTCATGAGTGAGGTCGTAATGAAGCGGCGTCACCGAGATATATCCGTCTGCAATGGCTGCGAGGTCAGTACCCTCCGGCACCGAATCACTCATGCCGAGGCCGAACCAGTAGTAACTGTAGCCGCGCGGGTCCCTGGCCTCGATGATGCGGGTGCGGTCGACATCGTGAAAGCCCTGCCGCACGACACGCACGCCGCGTACTTCCCCGGGGGCGACGGCGGGGAAGTTCACGTTGACCAGCATGTTCCTGCGCGCGGGCAAGGACAGGAGCGTGCGGACCACGCGCTCTCCCCAGGCGGACGCGGCGGCGAAGGGGATGGCGTCGCCCATGCCTTCCTTGGTGTAAACCTGGCTGAGGGCGATCGACCGGATGCCGGAGATCGCGCCCTCCATCGCCGCTGCGACGGTGCCGGAATAGGTCACGTCCTCGGCGAGGTTCGCGCCGCGATTGACGCCCGACAGGATGAGATCGGGCGGCGTATCCTTCATCAGATGGCCGACCGCCATCACGACCGCATCGGTGGGCGTACCCGACACGCTGAAATGCTTCTCGCCATGCTTGCGGATGCGCAAGGGGCGCGAGAGGGTGAGGCTGTGCGAGGCGCCCGACTGCTCGTCCGACGGCGCGACGATCCAGATGTCGTCGGACAAGGTGCGCGCGATGTCTTCGAGGACCTTGAGGCCCGGCGCATGGATGCCATCGTCATTGGTGAGGAGGATGCGCATAAATTCAAAACTCCGTTATTCCGGTTCCGTTCGGGCTGAGCGAAGTCGAGGCCTTGAAGCGAGGCACGTGACTCGCTTCAACTGAGCGGAGGCGAAGGCATCTCGCTACGCTCGATGGGACCCTTCGACTTCGCTCAGGGCGAACGGATGGGGGCTATCTGGGCTCCAGCCGCGTCACACCGCCCATATAGCCGTGCAGCACCTCTGGAATGATGACACTCCCGTCCGCCTGCTGCCCGTTTTCGAGAACCGCGACCAGTGTCCGACCGACCGCGAGACCGGAGCCGTTGAGGGTATGCAGGAACCGCGTGCCCTTCTCGCCCTCCGGCCGATAGCGCGCGTTCATCCGCCGCGCCTGGAAGTCGCCACAGTTGGAGATGGAGCTGATCTCGCGGTAACAGTTCTGGCTCGGCAGCCAGACTTCGAGGTCATAGGTCTTGCGCGCGGAAAAGCCCATGTCGCCGGTGCACAGCAGCATGCGGCGATAGGGCAGCTCCAGCGCCTGCAATATGCCCTCGGCCGCGGCGATCATATGGGCATGTTCGGCGGCCGATTGCTCGGGGGCGGCGATGGCGACCAGTTCGACCTTCTCGAACTGGTGCTGACGGATGAAACCGCGCGTGTCGCGCCCGGCGGAACCGGCTTCCGACCGGAAGCAGGGGGTGAGCGCGGTGAAGCGGATCGGCAGCTGCGCCTCGGTGAGGATTTGCTCGCGCACCAGATTGGTAAGGCTGACCTCGGCGGTGGGGATGAGCCAGCGTCCATCAGTGGTGCGGAACAGATCCTCCGCGAATTTGGGGAGCTGGCCCGTGCCGATCAGCGCCTCGTCGCGGACGAGTAGCGGCGGGTTGACCTCCTCATAGCCGTTCCGCTCCGTCTGCGTGTCGAGCATGAACTGCCCCAGCGCGCGGTGCAGCCGGGCGATGCCACCCCGCAGCGCGGCAAAACGCGCGCCCGATATGGCCGCCGCGCCCTCGAAATCCAGACCAAGGGGGGGGCCGAAATCGGCATGATCGGCGGGGGTGAAGTCGAAGCTGCGCGGCGTCCCCCAGCGCATTTCCTCGACATTGTCGGTCTCGTCGGCACCCTCGGGAACATCGTCGGCGGGCAGGCTGGGCAGGGCGAGGAGCCGGTCGGAGAGCGCGGCTATAAGCGCGCGATCCTGCGCTTCGAGTGCGGGCAGGCGTTCCTTGAGCGCCGCGACCTCAGCCTTCAGCGCCTCGGCCCGGTCGCCGTCCTTTGCGGCCATGGCCTGGCCGATCGCCTTGCTGAGCTCGTTGCGACGAGCCTGATCCTGCTGCATCTCGGTCGCGACGGCGCGCGTCTGTACGTCGAGCGCGAGGATGGATTCGGCCGCCGGCTCCAAGCCCCTGCGGGCGAGCCCTTCGTCGAAGGCGGCGGGGTTTTCGCGGATGAAGCGGATGTCATGCATAGCGCCCGAGCCTATGGAGGCTCAGCGCCGGCGTTTCAAGAAATAGCGCGCAGGGCGCCTGTCAGCCCTGGCGGCGAACCAGATGGCGCCGCGCGAGCAGGGCTGCCGCCGCGCCGCCGAACAGGATGAGCATCGGCGGTGCCGGAACGTCGTGACCGCCGCTCGATCCGCCGCTGCTGCCGCCGGAGCTGGTGCTCGACGAGGTCGAGGAGGATGTCGAACTGCTGGTGCTGCTCGATGTGGAAGAGCTGGTCGAGGAGGATGTCGAACTGCTCGTGCTCGAGGAGGTGCTGACATTCCCCGACGATGTGCTGCTGCTCGACGATGTGCTGACATTGCCGGAAGATGTGCTCACATTGCCCGACGACGTAGAAACCCCGCCGGTCGACGTGCTGACCCCGCCGGTGGACGTCGATACGCCGCCGGTCGATGTGCTGACCCCGCCGGTCGAGGTTGACACCCCGCCGGATGTCGAGCTGGAGGTGGAACTGACCCCGCCCGTGCTCGAACTCGAAGAGCCGCCCGATGTCGAGGAAGAACCACCGCTGGTGGATATCGATCCGCCCGATGTGGTGGAGGACACCACCACGGTGCTGCCGCCGCCACTGCTGCTGCCGCCGAAGAAGCCGCCGAAAAAGCCGCCGCCCCCGCCGATAAAACCACCCCCGCCGACAACCGCGCCGCCACTCCCGCCGCGGCTTTCGAGGGGGGCGTTGTTGAACAAGGCGGAGATGAACACAGGCGGCGCTGCGACTTCCTGGACGGCCCGCACGCAGACTTTGCCGGCGCCCATGCGCCTGGTCGAGGAATAGCTCACTTTGCGTGTGGTGACCGAACTGTGGACGGCAGCGCCCGAAGCTGACCAATGCGTTGCACCCACGGTCGCGGGTCGGCTTGCATAGGAGGCTCCGTCGCCAACCCTTCCGTAAACTGAGCGGGCGCTGACGGCGCCAGCAGAGTCGGCGGCTGCCACAACGTCCTGCAATACATAATTGGGTGGGCAGCTGACGACCGTCCGGACGGTGCGGCGGACCCGCTTCACGACGGTGCGTGTCGCCTTCACATGCCGGACAGCTTTCGGCTTGGCCTTATGGTGCACCGCGGGGCGAGGGGCCTGTGCCACCTGCAGGGCTCCGCCGCCGATGATCGCCCCGCAGCATGCGCATGCGCATAATTTCGCCAAGGCCATACGTATCGACATGCTCAGCCACCTTCCAACGGTGTTACTGTCGGTTGCTATCCTCGCAACTCTACAACCGACCTGTTCCGTATATTAGAGGGCCGAAATAAAGTCTTAACTGCAACTGTTATTAACCGTCAAACCTACGAGAACAGAGGTAAATCCTGTTATAGGTCCTAACGAATATGGTTAATGTCCAGGAACGACACATTAACCTTGGGAGTATTGCGGAATGCATTTGCAGAAGCGAGTTTCGGACGGCGACGCGCATGCCCGGTTCACATGTCGTACAGCGCGGCGACCCTAAGTCCCCGCAGCCGTGCAGTTGGCGGATGGGATCGAACGGAGAGAGCTTGTTTCGTGCCCAAGGGCACAGTATAGGCCCGCCCGATCACCGGCGGTTCACGGCTGAATCGTCCGGTCCGAATAACGGAGAGCATGATGGCAACGGCGATACCTCCTGCTGAACGATCTTCGTCATCGGAGGACGAGTCCCAGCTCGACCTGCCGGAGGATTATCGACCATCGGTTGACGAAGATTTCATGAGCCCGCGTCAGATCGAATATTTTCGCAGGCGCCTGCTTGACTGGAAAAAGCAGATTTTCAACGAGGCGGAAACCACCCTTGCGGTTCTTCAGAGCGAGCCCCTGCGTGAGCCCGACCTCAACGATCGTGCATCGAGCGAGACGGACTGGTCGATCGAACTGCGCACCCGCGATCGGCAACGCAAGCTGATCGCCAAGATCGACGCCGCGCTGCGCCGGATCGACGATGGCGAATATGGCTATTGCGAGGTGACTGGCGAACCGATCTCCCTCGGCCGGCTTGAGGCGCGGCCGATCGCCACGATGACGGTCGAGGCGCAGGAGCGCCACGAGCGGCAGGAAAAAATTTCTCGCGACGACTGAATGGCGGATACGGGCCATTAGTCTCCCTGAAAATGCTCAATTTTCTCTGAGGACGTAAGGGTATTTTCAGCTTTGCCGTCCATAGCTCCCGATCGGGAGCAATGGGTCTGCTATGCCTATGTCGAATACATCGGACATCGAACCGCTGTGCAAGCGCGCGGCCAAGCGGGACAGCTTACTGTTGATGGCGGAGCTTTGCGATGAAGCGGGGAGCTTCGTTGCGCGGTCGCGCATCCGCAACCTGTCCGCAAAGGGCATGATGGCGGAATGCATTGCGGGCTTTCACACCGGCGACCGCATCACTTGCGAACTGCGCGGCGCCGGCCATGTCCAGGGCGAGGTGACCTGGGTACGGAACGGGCGAATCGGCATTGCGTTCGACGATCCCATCAATCCGCAGACGGTACGCCGCCCGGTCACCGTTCGACGAGCGGCGGCTCCCGGTCCATCGCCGGTGCGATTCGGACGTCCGATCCGACACCGCTGACAAATCGGCCCGAAATGGCCGCGGCAGCATCACGCTGACCGCGGCGTATTTCGTTCCGGGGTGGTCAGGTCACCATGTTGTGAATTTCCTGCTTTATCGCGAGCTTCTGCTTCTTGAGCGTCGCCATCAGGAGTGTGTCCGGTACCGGGCGGGATGATTCGGTCTTGAGCCGTTCGTCGAGACCGGCATGTTTGGCATGAAGAGCGGAAATATGGGTTGATTCCATGTTGATCCTCCTTGCCCTACCACTTGGGGAATCGGAATAAATCATGATTTGGCGCTGTTGTCTCGTCCCGATGCATGGTTATCGATAAAGCGACTATTTTTTACGCGCGGCTGGTCATGAAGGTGTCAGCCATGATAGAAACGGACCCGACATGACACCGGAAGAAATCGAGCAAAGGCTGGAGATTTTGCGGGTCGATCACCGCGATCTCGATTGCGCCATTGCAGCGCTCGCATTGTCGCCGCTCCCCGACCAGCTGCAGCTGGCGCGGCTGAAGAAGCGCAAGCTTCGCCTGCGCGATGAGATTGCGATGCTGGAGGACCACCTGGTTCCCGATATCATCGCGTGACGATATGCGTGCCGGGAAGGCCAGACGTATCAGTCTGATACATTTCCCGCCGGATACGCCGCGTTTGGCGTGAAGAGTTTGCTTAAGATGCCCTGACAAGGCCACCGCCTTGTGGCAGCAAACTGCTATGCGTGAATCCGGAAAGAGACTCCTCGTCCTCAACAACAAGCTGGTGGATGACCTCTATGTCGAGGCCATGGTGCTTGCCGATGAGGCGCGGGCCTATCTCGAATTGGGCGCGGCCATCGAACGGGCGCTGCTCGATCCGTTCGACCGGGTACTGTTCTCATGTGAGTCGCTGAAGGTCACGACCCGCGTGATGCAGGTGATCGCCTGGCTCCTGACGCAGCGGGCGGTTGTGCGGGGCGAGATCAGCCGTGCGGAAAGCCGCGCCGAAAATTTCCGTCTGGGGGATGCCGCACCGTCGGACCCCAAATGCACACGGGTCTTTCCCGACGAAATGCGTACCATCATCGCCGCAAGCGAAAGCCTCTACCTGCGCGCGCAGCGGCTGGAGGAACTCTACTTGGAACGGCCCGTCATCGGCCTCGTACACCCCACCGGTCCGGCGCGGGATTTGATGCGCCTCCTGGAATCGAATTTCTAGGGTCGGGATATATTGCTAGGCCCGTCAGTGGCTTCCCCCTCTCGAAAATGGTGCAACGGCAATCACGGCAGGCTACAGCGACAGGATGCATTGCCGCCAGCCTAACCATATCCGGTACCCGCAAAGGCTCCATATGGCGGCTGTCCGCGTTGTCGCCGCACTGATCCCTGTCCTCCTGAGTCCCGCCGTGCACGCGCAGGCCGGGGCGGCCCGGGCCCAGCCCGTCGAACAGGTCGGCGGGGTCGATGCCATGCCCGACATCGGCCTTCCCTGGCCCGATCTGGGAGCCGATAATCCGTCAAGCCCGGCGGTGCCTGGCGCCGTTCCGCCGCCAAGCGGTGCCACGCCCTCACCGGAAACGGAAAAGGACGCGGCAACTGTGCGGGCCGATCGGCTTGCCGGGATCGATCCATCGAGTCCGTTGCGATATCAGATCCGCCTGACCGGGGTGGAGAGCATTGCCGACGACCTCTTCCGCTCCCGCTTCGAGACCTTGTCCGAGCTTCAGAAGGGTGTGGGCAATGAGGCGAATCTCGCGCAGATCACGCGCCGCGCACGTGCCGACGTCGATCTGGTCGACCAGCTGCTGCGGACGCGCGGCTATTATGATGCGCAGGTCGGCTTTCAGTTGCAGGCGGCGGAGGACGCGCGCCAGCGGCTCCTTGTCGACCTCGATGCTCAGGTGGGGCCGCTGTACCGGCTGAGCGATGTCAGGGTTACCGGTCTCGACCCCGGCAACGACCGTGAAGCCGCCGTGCGCGCGCTGTTCAAGGTGAAACCAGGCGATCCGGCCGACACCGACCGCATCCTGGCCTCGACCGACGCGGTCCGCAGCGGCCTGCTGGAAGGCGGCTATCCCTTTGCCAAGATCGACGAGCCGGTGCTGCGCGTCGATCATGACACGCGCGGCGCCGCGCTGGACGTCATCATCGCTGCCGGCGGCTATCGGCGTTATGGCCGGATCACCGTGACCGGGGATCCGCCTTTCGATGCCCGGCATGTCGGCGACATTGCGCGCTTTCGTCCCGGCGACCCGTACAAGGCCAGCGAGATCACGGATCTCGAGCGGGCGCTGGTGCAAACCGGCCTGGTCGCCAGCACGGATATTACGCCGACGCCGGGGGCAACATTCGACACCGTGGACCTCGCCATCGCCATGACGCGCGCGCCGCCGCGCACGATCGCGGCCGAACTGGGCTATGGCACCGGCGAAGGCGCGCGGGCGGAAATAAGCTGGCAGCATCGCAACCTGTTTCCCCCCGAGGGCGGCCTCACGCTGCGCGGCGTTGTCGGCACGCAGGAACAGACCGTCAGCGCGACCTTCCGGCGGAACAATTTCAAGAAGCGTGACCAGGCGCTCAATGGCCAGATCGCGGCGAGCAATGTCACGCGGGCGGCCTATCAGGCGCGCTCGGTCACCCTCAGCGGCAATCTGGAGCGGCAGACGAACATCATCTTCCAGAAGAAATGGATCTGGTCGGTCGGCGGCGAGCTGATCGTATCGGATGAGCGCGATCTCTACGGGGCCGCGCTCATACCCCGCCGCCGGACCTATTTCATCGCCGCCGTGCCGACCAACCTGGCATATGACGGCAGCGACGATCTCCTTGATCCGACGCGCGGCTTTCGCCTGAGCGGTCGGCTGTCGCCTGAGCTGTCGTTGCAAGCCGGGACATTTGGCTATGTCCGGGCGCAGGTCGATGGCAGTGGCTATGTGCCGATGTCGGACCGCCTCACGCTTGCGGGGCGCGTACGTCTGGGCACTATTGTTGGCGCGACCAGTGATCGCATCGCGCCCACCCGGCGCTTTTACGCCGGCGGCGGCGGATCGGTGCGTGGCTATAGCTATCAGGCGATTGGCCCCCGCGATCTCAACAACGATCCGGTCGGCGGACGCAGCCTTGCCGAAGTGTCGTTCGAGGCGCGGTTTCGCCTCGGCGCCCGCAAGCAGTTCGGCATCGTGCCGTTCGTGGATGCCGGGACGATTTCCACCGATGCCCTGCCAACCGTGCGCGAGATGCGCGTGGGCGCGGGGATAGGCCTGCGTTATTACAGCAATTTCGGGCCGATCCGGGTGGACGTCGGCACGCCGGTCAATCCGCAGAAGGGCGACGCGCCGATCGGCGTCTATGTGTCGTTGGGGCAGGCATTTTGACCGGGCCAGATGAAACCAGCCCCAAAACCAGCGACGCTGTCACGCGGCGGCGCGGGCACTGGCAGGCCGGGGTGCTGGCGCTGTTTGCGCTCTTGCTGCTCGCCATGGGGACCGCGCTCTGGTGGATCAACACGCCGGGCGGGCACCGTTTTCTGGCCAGCCGCATCTCGCAAATGGCACCCAAGTCCGGGCTGCGCATCTCCGTGGGCAGGATCGAAGGCAGCATCTACAGCAAGACCATCCTGCGGGACGTCCGGCTGGGTGATCCGGGCGGCATGGTGGCCCATATCCCTGTCGCCTATCTCGACTGGTATCCCTTTGCATGGCTGTCCAACCGGCTCGACATTGACCGCCTCTACATTCCGCGCGCTTCGCTCGACCGGATGCCGCACCTGCGGCCGAGCGGCAAGAACAAGCCCATATTGCCGGGCTTCGACATTCGCCTCGCGGACTTCCGGATAGGACGGCTCGATCTCGGCAAGGGCGTAGTCGGGCAGGCGCATAGCGTGCGGATGGGCGGGCGGGCCGACATTCGCTCCGGCCGTGCCATCGTTGCGCTCGATGCGCGGGCGCTTGATACCAATGATGCCCTGCGCCTCTCGCTCGACAGCCGTCCGGCCGACAATCGCTTCGACATAGAGGCGCTGGTGGTGGCCCCGGAGCGCGGCATTCTGTCTGGATTGAGCGGCCTGCACCGGCCCTTTATCGGCCGGATCACCGGCAATGGCGACTGGCATTTGTGGGAAGGGCAGGCGCTGCTGTCGATTGCGCGGCAGCGGGCCTCGCGGATCGATATCGTCGAGCAGGATGGGCGCTATCGTCTGAACGGGACGATCGAGGCCGATGCCTTCGGCGCGAGCGGGATGGCGCACCGGCTCGCCACGCCGCGCGTCGCGCTGAACGCGGAGGGGACGCTGGCCAACAGGCTGTTGGAAGGACGCGCACGGCTGGCGGGCGGCGTGGCGACCATCGATGTGACCGGCGGTCTCGATCTCGGCCGGTCGAGCTTTGACAATCTGCGGCTCGATATGCGCCTGCGCAACGGCGGCGCGTTCCTCAAGGGAAGCAAGGGCGACGGCCTGCTGACGACGGTGCGGCTCGCCGGACCCTTCGCATCGGCGCGGTTCGATTATCTGCTGACCGCGCGGGCCTTCGCGCTGGGCAAGACCAGGATCGAGGGCCTGCGCGCGCAAGGCGAGGGGCGGATGGCCCCGTCTGGTACAACCGTGTTTCCGCTGGCGCTGACCGCGCGGCGCGTCGTCGTGAACAACGCCGCCATTGATGATGTGCTGCGCAACATTTCGGTCAAGGGAGCCGCCCAATTGCGCGGCGGCGTCCTGACCAGCACGCCGATCGCCATCCGCTCCGCCAAATTGGATGGCAAGGTCGTGCTGCTGGCGGACTTTGGGCGCGGCACCGCCAATATCGGTTTTGCCGGAAACATAAACGGCCTGGAAATTCCGCATTTCGGCCGCGTCGATATCGCCAGCCGGATCGACGCGATCAAACCCAAGGACACAGGCTTCCTGCTCAAGGGCAGCGCGCGCGCAATGGTGCGGCGGTTTGACAACGGCTTTCTGCACGGGTTGAGCCAGGGCCTGCCGCAGGTGACGAGCGACCTCGCGCTTGGCCCTGACGGACGCCTGCGTTTCGATCATCTGCTGCTCGCCGCGCCGGGGATCAGGCTGACTGCACAGGGCTATCGCGCAACCGATGGCCAGTTCCACTTCACCGGGGCCGGCGTTCACAAGAGCTATGGCGCCGTTCGTCTTGCCCTCGATGGCAAGATCGACCGGCCGCATATCGACGTCCGCCTCGCCAGTCCGCTCAAGACGCTTGGTCTCGCCAATGTGCATGCCGAGCTGACCCCCGATGCCGCCGGCTATCAATTCGTCGCGGATGGCGCTTCGATGCTCGGGCCATTTACCGGCAATGGCGCGATCCTGCTTCCAAAGGGGACGAATGCGCAAATTCAGGTGGCGCGCCTTGGCGTTGGCGATGCCCTTGCGAGTGGCACGCTCAGCCCTGCGGGAACGGGGCTTGTCGGCACGCTCGCCGTCGCGGGTCCGGCTGCCGGCACGATCGGCTTTACGATGGTTGAGGGTATCCAGCAGATCGGCATCGATCTCGCGCTCAATGGTGCGCGCTTCGCCGGTCCGCCGCAGCTTGCCGTCGGGCGAGGCCGCGTACAGGCGACCGTATTGCTGCGCCATGGCGCGACGACGATCGATGCCACCGCCGACGCGCGGGGCCTTCGTTATGGCACGGCGCGCATGGGCCGCTTTGCGGGCGCCGCCCATATTGTCGATGGAACCGGCACCGTCACAGCGAGCCTCTCGAGTCAGCGCGGCCGCCTGTTCGCCATCGAGGCGCGCGCGGCGGTCAGCCCGGACAGGGTCAGCGTCGATGCCAGCGGCACTATCGATCATGCCCCGGTCCGGCTCTCCAACGCGGCGGTGCTGACGCGTGAGGCTGGCGGCTGGCGGCTAGCGCCAGCGCTACTGAGCTATCGCGGCGGTACCCTGCGCATCGACGGACTGTTCGGGGCCGCGAGCACGCATCTCGACACGGCGATCGACCGCATGCCGCTCGCCCTGATGGATCTCGTGAACAGCGACCTCGGCCTTGGCGGAACGGCGAACGGAACAGCGACCTATGACGCGCCGCGCGGCGGCACGCCTACGGGCGGCATCCAGCTGACCGTTCGCGGGCTGACCCGTTCCGGCCTTGCCCTCAGTTCCGCACCGGTCGACATCGGCCTCAACGCGCAGCTCACCGCCAGCCGGGCGGCGATGCGCGCGGTCATCGCGAGCGGTGGCAAGGTTGTCGGGCGGGCCCAGGCGCTGATGGCGCCGCTCGGGCCGGGTACCCTGATGCACCGGCTCAACGCCGCGCCGCTGCGCGCGCAAATCCGCTATAATGGCAATGCCGATACGCTGTGGCGGCTCACCAATGTCGAGCTGTTCACCCTGTCGGGCAATGCAGCGCTCAGCGCCGACGTTGCGGGAACCCTGGCCGATCCCTCCATTCGCGGCACGGTCGCGACGGACAATGCCACGCTGCAGAGCCCCGTCACCGGCATGACGCTCACCAATCTCGTCACGCGCGGCACATTCGACGGCGCGCAGCTCAGTTTCAGCCAGCTGACCGGGCGGACCAAGGGCAATGGCTCGCTCAGCGGCACCGGACGCTTTTCCTTTTCCGGCGAGCGCGGCATCGGCATCGACCTTGCCGCGAAGCTCGACAGGGCGATGATCCTGGACCGTGACGACATAGGCGCGACGGTGACCGGCCCCATCAGCATCCGGTCGGACGGCGATGGCGGCCTGATCTCGGGTGATTTCGACGTGATTTCGAGCCGCTTCACGCTGGGCAGGGCCGCAGCGGTAGCGGCGATACCGCAATTGCGGGTGATCGAAATCAACCGGCGCGGTCAGGAACTGGAGGCGCCCCGGCCCGCGTCGCCCTGGCGGCTTGCGATCAAGGCCAATGCCCGCAATCAGCTCAATGTCACCGGGCTCGGCATGCAAAGCGAATGGTCGGCCGATCTCGCTATTGCCGGCACCGTCACCAGCCCCGTCCTGACCGGCACCGCCACCCTCATCCGCGGCGACTATGATTTTGCCGGCAAGCGGTTCGAGTTGCGCGAGGGGCAGCTGCGCTTCGACGGCCGCACGCCGATCAACCCGACGCTCAACATCACCGCCAATGGCAATGTGAGCAGCCTCAGCGCGACGATCCGCGTGACGGGAACCAGCGCCAAGCCGATCATCACTTTCTCCAGCGTGCCCGCCATGCCGCAGGATGAACTGCTTTCGCGCCTGTTGTTCGGGACGTCGATAACCAAGCTTTCGGCCCCCGAAGCGCTCCAGCTCGCATCAGCGGTCGCGGCATTCCAGGGGGGCGGCGGCGGGCTCGACCCGATCAACGCGGTGCGGCGCGCAACCGGCCTGTCGCGCCTTCGCATCCTGCCGGCCGACACGACCACCGGCCAAAAGACCTCGATCGCGGCGGGCAAGAATATCGGCCGGTCCGTCTATGTCGAGCTCATCAGCGACGGTCAGGGCTACAGCGCGACTCGTGTCGAATATCAGATCACCCGCTGGCTTTCGATCCTGTCGTCGGTTTCGACGATCGGCCGGCAGAGCCTCAACCTGCGCGTGACGAAGGATTATTGAGGCGCGGCGTGGTGCGGGCGGAACAGCTTGCCGCGTTCGGCATAGAGAACGAAGGCCAGCATGCCTAGGCTGCTGAGGAAATAGCCCGCCACGACCGGAACGGCGGTGCCGTCGAAATTCTGCCCTACGATGATGCCGATCGCCGCGCCGCCCAATGTCGAAATCGCGCCCTGAATCGACGAGGCGGTGCCGGCGATCGCGCCCATCGATTCCATGGCCATGGCACTGAAGTTGGACCCGAGAAGTCCTCCGCAGAACATGATCAGGAACTGGAACAGCGCAAAGCTGACCAGGCTGTCGCCGATCAGATGGATTTTGAGCAGGTGGATCGCGCTCAGCGCCATATAGGCCAGCAGCGCGCTGTGGGCCACGAGGCGCGAGCCCAGACGCAGGACGATGCGGCTGTTGACGAACTGGGCGAGCGCCATGCCCCCCGCGACGAAGGCGAAGATCTGCGGAAAGCGGTCGGGCTCATGGAATTGTTCGGCAAAGAGCTGCTGCGCGCTGCTGATGAAACCGATCATGGCGCCGAACGACATGGTCATGGCCAGCGCATAGCCAAGCGAACAGCGATCGGTCAGCACCGTCCGGGCGGCAGCGACCAGATCGCCGATCCCGCCCGGACGCCGATATTCCGGGTGCAGCGTCTCACCCATGCGCAGGCTCAGCCAGATCGCAACAATGGCCGCGAAGGCGGCGAGGATGTGGAAGATCGTCTGCCAGGGGGCAACGAGCAGGATGAGCTGCCCGAAGGACGGCGCCAGCATGGGCACGGCCATGAATACGATGAACGAGAGCGACATCACCTGCGCCATCTGCCTGCCCGAATAGCAGTCGCGGATCATTGCCACGGACAGCACGCGCATGCAGGCAGCCGCCATCCCCTGCAGGGTTCGCGCGACTATCATGATCGCGAAGCTGGTGGCGAGGCTGGCGAAGATGCTGGTGGCGACGTAAAGGCCCAGCCCTATCAGCGTTATCGGTCGCCGGCCGAAACGATCGCTCAGCGGCCCGAAAACCAGATGCGTGACGCCAAAGCCCAGCATGTAGCTTGCCACGATCCACTGGCGCTGGTTCTCGGCCGTGAGGCCGAGTGACTGGGCGATCTCCGGCAGCGCCGGCAGCATGATGTCGATGCCGATCGCGTTGCATGCCATCAACGCCGCCATCAGGCACACGAACTCGCGAAAGCCGACCACAGCGCGTCGTTCGGTCATTGCAGATGTGGTGGCCAATTATACTACTCCGGGCGGCTGGCGGGGGCACGCCATTGCCGGCTCGCCTTAACCGAGTCTTCCGGCGAGCGGCAAAAACATTTGTGGCCCACAACGAAAAACGCTCCGGAGGTTTCCCCCCGGAGCGTTTTTTCGAAAATGCAGCCTGTGAATCAGTAGCTGAAATACATGTCGTACTCGACGGGGCTGGGGGTCATCTCCCAGCGTGCCACGTCTTCCCACTTCAGCTCGACATAGGCTTCGATCTGATCCTTGGTGAAGACGTCGCCCTTCAGCAGATAGTCATAGTCGGCCATCAGGCTGTCCAGCGCCTCGCGCAGGGATCCGCACACGGTCGGAACCTCGGCCAGCTCTTCCGGCGGCAGGTCATAGAGGTTCTTGTCCATCGGGTCGCCCGGATGGATCTTGTTGGTGATGCCGTCGAGGCCCGCCATCAGCAGCGCCGAGTAGCAGAGATAGGGATTGGCCATCGCGTCGGGGAAGCGGAACTCGACGCGCTTTGCCTTGGCGCCCGTGCCATAGGGAATACGGCAGGAGGCCGAGCGGTTGCGCGCCGAATAGGCGAGCAGGACCGGCGCTTCATAACCCGGCACCAGCCGCTTGTAGCTGTTGGTGGTGGGATTGGTGAAGGCGTTGAGCGACTTGGCATGCTTGATCACGCCGCCGATGAAATAGAGGCAGGTGTCCGACAGGCCCGCATAGCCATTGCCGGCGAACAGCGGATTGCCCTTGTCCCAAATCGAGATGTGGGTGTGCATGCCCGAGCCATTATCTTCCTTGATCGGCTTGGGCATGAAGGTGACGGTCTTGCCATAGGCCTGCGCCACCATCCAGCAGACATATTTATAAATCTGCATGCGGTCGGCGGTCTGGACGAGCGTGCCGAAGGTCAGGCCGAGCTCGTGCTGCGCGGAAGCCACCTCATGGTGGTGCTTGTCGCAGGGCAGGCCCATTTCGAGCATGGTCGAGACCATCTCGCCGCGAATGTCCATGCAGCTGTCGACCGGCGCGACCGGGAAATAACCGCCCTTGGCACGCGGGCGATGGCCCAGGTTGCCGCTGTCATATTCGCGGCCGGTGTTGGTCGGCAGCTCGATGTCGTCGATCTTGAAGAAGCTCTCATTGTAGCTCGTGTTGAACCGGACATCGTCGAACATGAAGAACTCGGCTTCCGGGCCGATGTAGACGGTGTCGCCAAAGCCGGCAGCCTTGACATAGGCCTCGGCACGAACGGCGGTCGAGCGCGGATCGCGGGAGTACAGCTCACCGGTCGAAGGCTCGACGATGTTGCAGAACAGGATCATCATCGGCGTCGCGCTGAACGGATCGATATAGACTGCGTCCAGGTCGGGCTTGAGGATCATGTCCGACTCGTTGATCGCCTTCCAGCCCTCGATCGAGGACCCGTCGAACATGAAGCCGTCCGTCAGCTCGTCCTCGCCGACGACGCCGGAGACCATGGTCAGGTGCTGCCACTTGCCCTTGGGATCGGTGAACCGGACATCGACCCACTCGATTTCCTTTTCCTCGATCATCTTGAGAATATCTTTGGGCGTATTCGCCATGACCTAGTACCTTCCCTGTCCGTCGCTATGGATGATTAAAATGCCGCGACCCCGCGCGGATATTATTGGGCTAGACTGCGGCCTCGTCGGTTTCCCCAGTCCGGATCCGCAGAGCTTTTTCAACCGGAATGACGAAAATCTTGCCGTCACCGATGCGCCCGGTCTGCGCGGCGGTGGCAATGGCCTCGACCACCCGGTCGACGAGCGCGTCACTGACGACAACCTCCAGCTTTACCTTGGGCAGGAAGTCGACGACATATTCCGCGCCGCGATAGAGTTCGGTGTGGCCCTTCTGGCGTCCAAAGCCCTTGGCCTCGGTCACGGTGATGCCGGAAACGCCGACTTCGTGCAGCGCTTCCTTCACCTCGTCCAGTTTGAACGGTTTAATGATCGCTTCGATCTTCTTCATGTGCGAACCACCCTCTGTTCACGTGAGCCGAAATATCTTGCCCAACTGTCCGCAGGCGCAAAAGGCCTGCACGGCATTGATATCCCGCCTACCCGCGAATCACCAGCAGGAGCATTGGCGGCTTTGTTACAGCTTGTCGATATTGCCCCGGAATCAGGCATTTCCGATGCAATATGCCTAAATTTTAGGCATTCTATGCTGCACTGCGTCAATATGGCGGCTGGTACAGGCCGGCGGGACTGGTGGTGAAGATCTCGCAGCCCTTTTCGGTGATGCCGATGCTGTGCTCGAATTGCGCGGATAGCGTGCGATCGCGCGTCACGGCGGTCCAGCCATCGTCGAGCATGCGGATGTTAGGCTTGCCGCCGTTGATCATCGGTTCGATGGTGAAGATCATGCCGGGCTTGAGTTCCGGCCCCGTGCCGGGGCGGCCGACATGGATGACTTCGGGGGAATCGTGGAAGACCCGCCCCAGCCCGTGACCGCAGAAATCGCGCACCACGCCGAAACGGTGCTTTTCGGCATGGGTCTGGATCGCATGACCGATGTCGCCCAGATGATTGCCCGGTTTGGCCTGTTCGATGCCCAGCATCAGGCATTCATAAGTGACCTCGACCAGCCGGCGCGCCTTGATCGGGACCTCGCCGGCCAGATACATGCGGCTGGAGTCGCCATGCCAGCCATCGAGCAATGGCGTCACGTCGATATTCAGAATGTCACCCTCGCGAATGACCTTGTCGCCAGGAATGCCGTGGCAGATCACGGTGTTGAGCGAGATGCAGCAACTGTGCGCATAGCCGCGATAGCCCAGGGTCGCGGGCAGGGCGCCCCCGTCCAGCGTCATTTCCCGCACGATATCGTCGAGCGCGCCGGTGGTGACGCCGGGCCGCACATGCGGTACCAATGCATCGAGGATTTCGGCGGCAAGGCGACCGGCCTTGCGCATGCCTTCAAAGGCTTCCGGTCCGTGCAACTTGATTGCGGTCGTGCGGGTCGCCACTGTTTCGGCGCTGGGTGTCATATAGGTAGTCATGCGAGGAACATAATGGCTCTGGTTCGGCATTGCGAGGCTAAATAAGCGCTGCCCTTGCCCGGCTTGCCGCGGCTGCTAAGGACAGAAGCGAAAGAAGGAGCGGCTGATGAGTGAGGCGCAAAGGGAGGGCGGCTGCGGCTGCGGTCAGGTTCGCTACCGTCTGGCTGGCGACCCCATCCTGGTCAACAACTGTTACTGTACGCTGTGCCAGCGCCAAACGGGATCGACCTGCGTCGTCAATGCCTTCTACGAAACAGAGCGCGTCCAATTGCTGCAGGGGCAGCTCGTCACGCACGAGATGGCCGCAGGCAGCGGCAAGCCGCATTATGTGAAAAGGTGCGCGCATTGCGGCACTGCCTTGTGGAGCCATTATCCTCGCATGGGTGAGTTCGGGGCGGGTGTTCGGGTCGGGACGCTCGACGATCCGGCCGCGCTCCGGCCAGACGCGGCCATATTTGTCGCGGATCGGATGCCATGGGTGACGCTGCCTGAAGGTGTCCCGGCTTTCGAGCGCAACTACAGGGCAGCGGACATTCTTCCGCCCGAACGGCTTGCGCGGCTCGAGGCGCTCGTTGCCCGGCATGCGGCCCAATAGGATTTCGGATCATGGCTGAACGCATCTGGACCGCAGCGCTTGTCATCATCGGCGATGAAATCCTGTCCGGCCGCACGCAGGACAAGAATATCGCGCAGGTCGCGACCTGGCTCAATGTCCAGGGCATAAGGCTACGCGAAGTCCGCATCGTCGCCGATGAAATGGCGGCGATCGGGGAGGCTGTCACCACCCTGCGTGCGCGCAACGACTATCTGTTCACCACCGGCGGTATCGGACCGACGCATGACGACATCACCGTGGATGCGATCGCGGCGGCGCTCGGCGTCGAGGTCGTCGTCCATCCCGAAGCGCGCACCGTGCTGGAGGACTATTATCTGTCGCGCGGCGGGCTCTCGGATGCCAGGCTGCGCATGGCGCGCGTGCCCGCCGGCGCTGTTCTCATCCCCAATCGCTATTCCGGCGCGCCGGGCATCCGTATCGCCAACATCTTCATCATGGCGGGTGTGCCGCACATTGCCGCCGCGATGCTGGATTCGCTCACCGGCACGCTGGAGGGAGGCGCGCCGCTGCTGTCGGCCACGATCGGCTGCTGGGTCGCGGAAAGCGAGATCGCCGAACTGCTGCGCGCCACCGAACAGGCTCATGCGGGTTGCCAGATCGGCAGCTATCCCTTTTTCCTGGAGGGGAAGGTAGGGGCGAACTTCGTCATACGCGCCACCGACCAGGCGGCGCTCGACGGCTGTGTCGCGGCCCTGGAGGCGGGACTGCTGGCGGCGGGCTATCCGGCGGTCAGCGGCGGGATCTGATCCGCTGCGGAGGCATTGCCTGGAGCGGTGAGGGGAACCGCGAAATAGCGAATAACTGACGCTATTGCGCCATTTTCTGCGGGATGAACTTTCAGAATACCCCCATTCATACCCCCAGATGCGCTGGTTAGGGGTGAACGATGGCGGTCAGATCGCAGCGAAGCTGCCAATCCCAAGCGGCAGAGCAACGCAAGTGCGGCAGTCTGATTCGGCGCGGTGCCTGGTCCCGATTTGCAAGCTTATGACTCCACACCCTACGCGACAAATCGAAGGCCGAAAGCGAGGAAATTCGGGCCATTCGGCAAATGGCAGATTCTCCGTCAAATCTTTCTTGCCGAGCTGAGCCCACGTCACATTCAATGAAACGGCATCGAAGGGCGCGGAAAACTCGTGTTTCGCGGGGGCGGCAGAGCCAAGGCGGCCTGACTTGATTCCAAGTCACTTTCTGGATGTTCGCACGGCCCCTGCCTGCCTTGCTGCGTCGGGAACGGTGCGAGGCTCAGTTCGCGCCATCGCCGAGATAAAGGCCGCGCTGGAAGCCGTGGAAGGTCGAGCGGATTTCGGCGACTGACCCCAGTTCCCGAACGGCATCGCCCGGTGATCCGTATTTCAGCTGGAGCAATTCGGGCAGCTTGTCCGAGTCCAGTTCGCTTTCTCCGACCAGCACGTATTGCGCCAGCACGAAATCAAGGAACTCGCGCTGGCGCGGCTGGTAGTGGGCGAGGATTGCGTCGCGCCGTTCGCCTGCCCGTTCGGCACGCTTCAACGGGGTGCGCAGGAAGGCGATGTAGGCCAGCACGTCGAACAGGTCGCTTTCCTGCGCATCGGTGGCAGAGCGGATGGCTTCCAGCTGTTCCCCAGCAAAGCCGCGTTCGGCCAAGCCTTCGATCAGCTTGCGGCGGGTGTCCGGTTGGCTCCATATTTGGCGCAGTTCGTCTTCATCCTTGAACAGTTCGGGCAGCTTGCCGAACAAGGCTTCGATGAACTGCTGCGCGGACACGGGCTTGCCATCCTCGCTCCAGAACGTCGTCGCGCTGATATGCTGGAAGGTGCGTTCCTTCCCATCGGCCAGCTTGATGACGAGCTTCTGCTTCGGCGGATCGGGTTCGCCGGGCGGTTCGGACGGATCACCGGGTTCACCCGGCGGGCCTTCGGGGCGCGGCGGCTTCGGCGGGTCAGGCTCCATCGGTTCGCCATCCCATTCGGGATCGTTGAAGTGTTCATAGGCCTTCACGAAATCGAGGATCGTGAAATAGGCTTTGCCGTCGAACAGGCGGGTGCCGCGCCCGATGATCTGCTTGAATTCGATCATCGAGTTGACCGGACGCATCAGCACGATGTTACGCACGTTGCGCGCGTCCACCCCGGTGGAAAGCTTCTGCGAGGTGGTAAGGATCGTGGGGATGGTCTTGTCATTATCCTGAAAGGTGCGCAGCCACTGGTCGCCGATCGCGCCGTCCTGCGCGGTCACGCGGACGCAATAGTTCGGGTTAGTGCTGGTTTTCACCTGATTGATCAGGTCGCGCACGATCCCGGCGTGTTCCTGCGTGGCGCAGAACACCAGCGTTTTCTCGCGCTGGTCGATCATGCTCATGAAGGTGCGCACGCGGAATTCTTCGCGCTGGCGGATTTCGATGGTGCGGTTGAAATCGCCTTCGGTGTAGCGTTTGCCGTCTTCCACTTCGCCTTCGATCACCTGATCATCCGGCGTGAAGACATAATCGTCGATGGTGGTGCCGATCTGGCGGACCTTGAACGGGGTCAGGTAGCCGTCGTTGATCCCCTCTTTCAGCGAGTAGGTGTAAACCGGCTCGCCGAAATAGGCATAGGTATCGACGTTGCCCTTGCGCTTGGGCGTGGCGGTGAGGCCGATCTGCACGGCGGGCGCGAAATATTCCAGGATCGCGCGCCATTCGCTTTCGTCCTTCGCGCCGCCCCGGTGGCATTCGTCGATCACGATGCAATCGAAGAAGTCGGGCGGATAGCCTTTACCGCCATCACGGGCGCGCGCGTGATGGCGCTGGCGACCTTCAGGCTGGGGCACGTCAATCTTGACGCTGGCCATGTGGAACAGGACGCCCGCACAGTGGCGACCAAATTCGCCAAGACCTTCCGTACCGTGTTCATGCCGGTATGCGAGCGCGCACCTTCTCGCGCTGCTTTTCCCGCGACGGGTCTTTGCCAAGGGCGATCAGTTCCCGCGCTTCCTCCCGACGCCTGCGGGCTTCCCCAAGCCCAATTTCGGGATAGGCCCCGATGGCCAGCAGCTTTTCGCGCCCATCGATACGATATTTGAGCCGCCAGAGCTTGCCCCCGGCTGGCGTGATGAGCAGGAACATCCCGCCCCCGTCCGCCAGCTTGATTGCTTTGGTGCCGGGTTTGGCATTCCGGATTGCAACGTCTGTCAGGGCCATAGCGCTTTCCAGCCTGTCCGGGGTTCGCACCCCCAATATACCCCCAAGCGTGGGGGTATCGAGTTTGCCGTTTTGCATATACCCCCCAATCATACCCCCAGTGGCTAGTGGCTGAATGCGAACGCGGGTGAACGCTTGCGGCCTGATAACCGCTAAATACCTTGGATTCTGTGGGTTTGTCTAGACGCCTGCGAACATCGGCGGACAGGAAAATGGAGCGGGTGAGGGGAATCGAACCCCCGTCGTCAGCTTGGGAAGCTGCTGCTCTACCATTGAGCTACACCCGCGCGAGCGCTGCCGAGTGCCACGGCGCGGGGGTCTGCGTCAACGGAGCAATTTGAGGGTGATTTTCCCTGTTAGCTGGGAATTTACTGGGAAAATCGTGGAAATTTAGGCCAACAGGGCTGAAACGCATCAAAAATGTCTGCAAATTACAGTGCTTTACGGATCAATTTCCCTGTGCTGAGTAACAGGGAAAATTGAACTCGGAACAGGGAATATGCAGGCCCATAACAGGTCCAGAATTATTCCTATGTTCCGCTGGCTCGGCGTGACAGGATGGACGCCCTTAGGCCTGTCTCGCTCGAAGCCAGCCTCGCGCCGATCGCCCGCACCGCTGCATCATCCTCGACATAGAGCTTGCGTACCTCGTTCACCTGCTGGGCGCTCCAACCCAGGATATCCCCAATCTCCTGATCGGACAGACCGAGGAGCACCAGTCGCGTCGCATAGGTGCCGCGCACGTCATGCAGATGTTTTTTCCGGCCATCTATATGCCTGATATCCAGCGCATCGCGCACTTCGTTGAAGCCGTGGCTGAAGCCATCTCCGCTCCAGCTCTGACCCCGGCTGTTGACGAGCACCGTTTCGACATCGGCCTGCCGCGGTCGGGTCGCCAACTCGTCGAGCAGTTCGCGTAGGGCGGGCGTCATGGGAATGATCGCGCGCTTGCGTCGACGCCGGCTCTTCTGCGTTACCCGTTTGATCTTGAGCGGTTCGATCTCCGACCATGTGAGGCCGACGAGATCCGCCCGTCGCAGGCCAGTGAGAACTGCGAGACGCATCCCGTCAGCGATCTGAATCGGGGCGGCTGCGCAGAAGCGGGCAATCTCCTCATCGTGCCAGATGATCTCCGCGCGCATACCGTTCTTGTAGAGGCGCGGGATATTAGCGGCGATATTGAGGGATACCTCGCCATGCAACCGGGCCCAGTTCAGCAGGTGATGGAGCACCGTGATTTGGTGGTCCGCCGTGCGCGGCTGATGCGAGAATGCATTTCGCCACGCGATAACCTCGCGCAGCTGTTTTGGCTCGGACCACAAGGCCATCGGCGTCGTGCCCCACCGCACGCGTATCCGTTCAACGATATGCCGCCACACCTGCCGCGTCCGCGGTGCCAGGTTCGCCCATTCAGGACTAGCGAGATAGACGTCGATAATGTGGTGGAACCCACAATCCGACTGCCCGTCCGGCGCCGTTAAGCGATGGAAGGGAGATCCAGTTGTATTTGGCTGATGGCTGGGTTCTTTGTTGTCGCATGTCCATTGTCCCAATGCGACCGAATACCAGATTGTGTAGCTCCTCAACATGAAGCGTACTCCTGATCGCAAGCATAATACACATGCTATAACGTCGCAGGAAGTCCAGCAATAATGAGCCAGTGCTGCTATATCGAGCCATTTGTTCGGTCAAATCACGCAGTTCATTCGGCTGACAGATCGACAGAATTTACACAAAAATATGGGACCTACATACGTGTGTACACACGCATGTAGGTCCCAAAAATATCACATAGAGCTAATCGTAGATTCCGCCTAGTAAAATGCACGCCGTGAAATTGCCGAAATTGTCCCCTGCATGGATATCCGCTATGTCGTCACGTCATTGGCAGAAGGCTCGGCCGAGCGCATCTACGACACCCTTTACTGCGCCCGAGGCCAGGCCGAGAACCTGATCAAGATGCATAAGTCTCAGCTTGCCAG